>Ga0256867_10000036_pt1 | contig 46089 bp, 41 predicted proteins | sample RVTome_15_FD_185939 | JGI IMG/M metagenome (GOLD analysis project Ga0256867, IMG submission 185939) | Soil microbial communities from uranium-contaminated site in the Upper Colorado River Basin, Wyoming, United States - RVT150D86 (HiSeq) ... | reverse complement strand
GGTCGTCGAGCCCCGGTCCCACACGATGAAGCTCGGCGTCATGAAAGAGCGCCTCGCGCCGAGCCTCTCGGAGGCCGATCGCGTGTTCTGCTACAGCGCGGGCATAAAATGGGACGCAGCGCCCGTCCTGGAGCGGCTCGGCGCCAGAGCGGAGGCGCACGCGGATTTCGACGCCCTGCTCGACCGGGTAACGGGCGCGCTCACGCCGGGAGATCATGTCGTCATCATGAGCAACGGCAGCTTCAATGGAATCCACGAGAAACTTCTGGCCCGCCTGGCGGCGAGCGGCGGCAAACGGTAAAGGGTGAGCGAAGCGATGAACGAGATCGTCGCGAACGACAAGCTCGGCGCATTCTGCCGCCATACCCACGTCGAGAGGAAAGGCGCGGCGGATGGTCCGCTTGCCGGCCGCACGCTGGCGGTGAAGGACATCTACGATGTCGCCGGCCAGAAGACGGGCTTCGGCAGCCCGGACTGGTTGCGCACGCACGAACCGGCTGCGCGCACGGCGCCCGCGGTGCAGGCTCTGCTCGATGCCGGGGCGCAGCTGGTGGGCAAGACGTTGACCGATGAGATGGCCTGGAGCCTCACGGGCGAAAACGCGCACTATGGAACGCCCGTCAACGTCAACGCGCCCGGACGCATCCCCGGGGGATCCTCCAGCGGCTCGGTCTCGGCGGTGGCGGCCGGCGTGGTGGACTTCGCAATCGGAAGCGACACCGGGGGCTCCGTGCGCCTTCCTGCGAGCTTCTGCGGGGTCATCGGGCTTCGTCCCACGCACGGCCGGATTCCGTTGGACGGCGTGTGCCCGCTCGCGCCCAGCTTCGACACGTGCGGCTGGTTCGCGCGGGACGCCGGGTTGTTCGAGCGAATTGGCCGAGTCCTCCTGCGGGACGACGCGGCGGCGCCGAAGCCGCGCCGCGTGCTGGTGGCCCGGGACGCGTTCGCTGTCGCGGGGGATGCTGTTGCGAACCCGCTCGAACCGGCCATTCGGCGAGTCGAGAGAATGATTCGGGCGCGGGAGACGGTGACGGTGGCGGACGAGCCGTTGGCGCAATGGATGGGCTATTTCCGGGTGCTGCAGAGTGCCGAGGCCTGGGCGCAGCACGGCGCCTGGGTCACCCGCGTCAATCCGCAGTTGGGGCCCGGCGTGAAGGAACGGGTTGCCTGGGCGTCGACGGTGGAGCCGAGGACGGTGGCACAGGCAAAAGCGCGTCGGGAGGACATCACGCGCGGCATGGCGGCGCTGCTCGAAGGTGACGCCGTGCTGCTGCTGCCGAGCGCGCCCGGCATAGCGCCGCTGAGAAACTCGCCGCCCGGGGTTCTCGACGATCTCCGCGCCCGGGCGCTCTCCATGCTGTGCATTGCGGGGCTCGCGCGCCTGCCTCAGGTGAGCCTGCCGCTCGCGACGCTGGAAGGCTGCCCGCTCGGCCTGTCGATCGTCGCCGCGCGCGGCAACGACACGATGCTGCTTGAGCTCGCGAAGGAGCTTCTTTGAGCCGCCATGACGCCAAGTGCGCCAAGCGCGCCAAGACAACAAGAAATACAATCTGAACCGCCGAGACGCGGAGAGAAGCAAAACACGATTCACGGTTACCGGTTAATGCCCATCACTCATCACGATGTTCAAGCAGGATGCTGATCTACATTCACGGCCTCAACAGCTCCCCCGCGTCGTTCAAGGCCAGTTTGCTGAGGCGCAGGCTCGAATCGTACGGACGGGTGACGAGGTCCTCGACTACCGGCACGCCGTGAAGGGCTACCACGGCTGCCGGCAGATCGTGATCGAGGGCGGCGATCACGCATTCAGGGACTTCGGCGAGTTCCTGGATACTGTCCTCGAGTTTTGCGGCGTGTCAGCGTTGCATCGGTAACCCGGCTCGATGGGTGTCGCAAGAGGCGTTGCGAGGTGAGCAAGAACGTACTGTACGAGGAGGACGGGGACTTCAAGGTCGGCGCCATCCTCGCCGACCATGAGAGCTCGCTCCAGGTGGAGGCGCCGCACGGCAAGCGCTCCAAGGTGAAGGCGTCTCACGTGCTGCTGCGCTTCGAGGATGCCCGCCTCTCGGACTTCATGACCGCGGCGCATCAACTCGCGGAAGACCTCGATGTGAATTTCCTGTGGGAGTGCTGCGGCGGTGCGGAATTCTCGTTCGAGTCGCTCGCGCGGGAGTACTTCGGCCGCCCGCCCAGTCCCCAGGAGGCCGCGGCGCTGCTCATCGGGCTGCACGGCGCGCCGATGTACTTCTACAAGAAGGGCCGAGGCCGCTATCGTGCGGCGCCCCCTGACGCCTTGAAGGCCGCGCTCGCGTCGAGCGAGCGCAAGCGCCGCGAGGCGGAGAAGCGCGCCGAGTACGTAGCGCAACTCAAGCGCGCGGAGCTGCCCGCAGAGTTTGCCACGCGGCTGTTGAGCCTGCTCTACAAGCCGGAGAAGACAAGCACCGAGTGGAAGGCGCTGGAGGAGGCGTGCGAAGCGCTCAAGCTGACGCCGGCCCGCCTGATCGAGCGTTGCGGCGGCATCCCCTCAACGCACGGCTACCATCTCGAGCGCTTTCTCTTCGAGTACTTTCCGAACGGGACCGCGTATCCGGAGCTGCCACCGCTGCCGGCGCGAGGCGACCTGCCGGCTGCCGGCGTCGAAGCATTCAGCATCGACGATGTGACGACGACGGAGATCGATGATGCGTTCTCGGTGCAGACGCTGCCCAACGGAAACGTCGCGGTCGGCATTCATATCGCGGCGCCCGCGATTGGCATTGCCCCAGGGTCGCCGGTCGATGTGATGGCGCGCGAGCGTCTTTCCACGGTCTACTTTCCGGGGGGGAAGATCACGATGCTGCCGGAGCCTGCCATCGATCGCTACTCGCTCAGGGAGGATGGCGAGCGCCCGGCGCTCTCGCTCTATCTGGAGGTCGGTGCCGACGCCTCCGTGCTCTCGGCGCAGACGCGAATCGAGAGGATTCCGGTTGCAGCGAATCTCCGGCACGCCGAGCTGGAAGATACGCTCGATTCCGAGGCGTTCGCAGCGGGCGGCGTCGACCATCCCTATGGGGGGCAGCTGCTCACGCTCTGGAGGTTGGCAGGCGCGCTCGAGCGCGCGCGCCGCAAGGACGAGCCCGTCGTCGAGCTGCGTCCCGAATACAGTTTCTACGTCGAGAATGACCGCGTGCGGATCGTGCGCCGCCAACGGGGCACGCCGCTCGACCGCATCGTCTCGGAGCTCATGATCTACGTCAATAATGCCTGGGGCCGGCAGCTCGCCGACGCCAATGCCGCCGCGATCTACCGCGTGCAGGAAACAGGCAAGGTGCGTCTGAGCACCGTCCCCGCCGGGCACGAAGGCCTCGGCGTCGAGAGCTACGCATGGGCGAGCTCACCCTTGCGGCGCTACGTCGACCTTCTCAATCAGCGCCAGCTCATCTCGCTCACCCGGGGCGAGAAGCTGCCGTATCGCCCGAACGACGAGCGCCTGCTTGCGGCCATGCGTGATTTCGAGGCGGCCTACGAAGCGTACGGGGAATTCCAGCGCAACATGGAGCGCTACTGGTCCCTGCGCTGGCTCGCGCAGGAAGGCGTGGACACCGTGCGCGCGACGGTGCTGCGCGAGGGCCTCGCCCGGTTCGACGAGCTTCCCCTCGTGGCGCGCGTGCCCTCGCTCCCCGTACTTCCAGCCGGCACCCGCGTCGAGCTCGCGGTCTCGGACCTCGACCTTCTGGAGCTGACGTTGCGCTGCGACTACCGGCGCCACAGGCCTGAAGGTTAGCACCCGCTCACGTACGCGGATTGGACGAGACTTTACTTTAATTTTAAGGTATAAATCACGGTCTATAATGGACTTTCTGGTAATATCAAGACGCCTTCTGTAGAATGGGTTTGATGGGTCTGCGCCCGGAAATAAAGGTCATCGCGTTGCGCCGTCGTGCGCGGCACGCGCGGCATGCGCCGTGGAGCGGCGCCGTCGCGCGGCTCGACGAGAGAATGGCCGAGCTCGAGCGGCGGATGACGGCGTTCGATCAACGCATCGCGGTGCTCGGACGGCACGCCCGGATGCAGGTGTCTTTCGTGGCCTCCGTGCTCGTCCATCTGGTGATCATCTTCGGGGTCACCTTCACGATGCCGGACCTCTCGCGGCTCAACCGGTTCGATGAGCCCCTCGAGGTGACTCTCGTCAACAGCAGGAGCCCGAAGGCGCCGGTAAAGGCGGATGCGCTCGCGCAGGCGAATCTCGAGGGCGGTGGCGAGTCGAGCGAGAAGGTTCGCGCGGAGAGCCCGCTGCCGGTGCCCGCTCAACACAAACCCGCGCCGGAACTTACGATGGCGCAGAAGCGCGTCGAGGCGCTGGAGCGCGAGGCGAGCCGGCTCATGACGCAGGCGAAGAAGACCCCCGCGCCCGCGCCGGCGCCCCAGCCGAAGCCGCAACCCGAAGCAGTCCAGCCGGTGGTGTCTCCGAATGCCGCCGATATCATGGCGCGCAGCCTCGAGATCGCCCGCCTCGAAGCGCGAATTTCGAAACGGTGGAATGCCTATCAGGAGCGCCCGCGCCGCCGTTTCGTGGGCGCACGCACGCAGGAGTTCCGGTTCGCGCGCTACATCGAGGACTGGCGGCTGAAGATCGAGCGCATCGGCGAGCTCAACTATCCCCAGACGGCCCGCGACCGCAGGCTCTACGGCACCCTCGTCGTCACGGTGTCGATCCGGGCTGACGGCTCCCTCGAGAGCGTCGATGTCAACCGCTCATCGGGCGCGCGCATCCTCGACCGGGCCGCGGTTCGAATCGTTCATCTTGCGGCCCCCTACGCTGCCTTTCCCCCCGATATCGCCAAGGACACCGATGTCCTGAGCATCACGCGCACCTGGCAGTTCACGCGCGAAGACCAGTTCCTCTCCCAATAGGAGTTGGCAGTGTGCCGTTTGCAGTCGACAGATCGTGGCTGCTGCCGACTGACGACTGCCAGCCCTGACGTCAACCATGGCTGACAAGTACGCCGTCATCGGCAACCCCGTCGAGCACAGCCTTTCGCCAGCAATCCATGCCGAGTTTGCGCGGGCAACGGGACAGGACATCGTCTACGGAAAGATTCTCGCCCCGCTCGAGGGCTTCCGTGCCGCGGCCCTGAAGTTTCGCGATGAAGGCGGAAAGGGGCTCAACGTGACGCTCCCGTTCAAGCACGAGGCCTGGCAGCTCGCGGGATTGCGGAGCGGCTTCGCCCTGGCGGCCGGCGCCATCAACACGCTGACCTTCCGCGGTGGCGAGATCGTGGGTGACAACACCGATGGGATCGGGCTGGTGCGCGACCTCCTGCGCAATCTGAGGGTCGTCCTGCGCGGCAAGCGCCTGCTGCTCATGGGGGCGGGCGGGGCGAGCTACGGGGTCATCGAGCCGCTTTTGCGCGAGGAGCCGGAGCGCATGGTGGTCGCCAACCGCACCGTGGAAAAGGCGATCGCGCTGGTCAGCCACTTCGAGAAGTTCCAGCAGTACGCTGCGCAAGGCCTCGCCGCGAGCTCGTACGGCGATCTGCGAGGCATGCAGTTCGACGTAGTGATCAACGCGACCTCGGCAGGGCTCGCTGACACGATGCCCGCGCTTCCGCCAGGGGTGTTTGCGCCCGGCGCGCTTGCCTACGACATGGTCTATGCAAAGCGCACGCCGTTCATGGCGTTTGGAGACAAGCAGGGGGCCCGCGTCTCCGACGGTCTCGGCATGCTGGTCGAGCAGGCCGCGGAATCGTTCTTCATATGGCGCGGCGTGTACCCCGAGACGCGGGCGGCAATGGCGATGCTGCGACGCCGCATGCCAACCTAAGGCGGAAGGATGAGAGAAGAAGGTGGAAAAGTGCTCGGTGGTCGGTGAACAGGTTGTGGTCATGCAGGTCATCCTTCATCCTTCCGCCTTCATCCTTTGACTGAACATGCGGCGGCGGCGGCGTCTCATCCGCGGAATCGGCTACGGCGCGCTACTCGTCCTCGCTGCGTTCGTATTGGCGCAGCTCTGGTTCGTGGCGCAGGTCTGGTACTGGGTGGACCACAACCCGCAAAGCACGGCATTCATGCGCGCCCGGCTCGAGGCCATGCGCCAGGACGACGCGAGAGCGAGGATCACTCACAGGTGGATCTCATATCGCAGGATCTCGCAGCACCTCAAGCGCGCCGTCGTGGCGGCCGAGGATGCCAGGTTCATGAGCCATGGCGGATTCGACTGGGAGGAGATCCAGAAGGCATTGGAGCGCAACGTCCGGGAGGGCGAAATCGTGCGGGGCGGATCGACGATCACCCAGCAACTTGCCAAGAACCTCTTCCTGTCGGGCGAGCGCACCTGGTGGCGCAAGGCTCAGGAAGCGCTGATCGCGCTGATGCTGGAGTCCCTCATGACCAAACGCCGGATCCTCGAGCTCTACCTCAACGTGATCGAGTGGGGCGATGGCATCTTCGGCGCCGAGGCCGCGGCGCGCCATCACTTCGGGGAGTCGGCCGCGAGCCTCGACCCGGAGCAGGCGGCAAGGCTTGCGGCGATGGTGCCGAGCCCGCGCCGCTACCTCCCCGGCAGCTACTCCCCTTACCTCTCGCAGCGCACGGCCACCATCCTTGCCCGAATGAACGCGGTGCGGGTACCCTGAAGGCACGACGGGTACGCTGTCAGTTCCGTGACAGCTACAAGCGGTAACCTTTCCCCTTTCTGATTTCGTGCCCACGGAGTAATGCCATGAAAAGAAGACGTTTTCTCGTCGGACTCGGCGCGCTCGGCGTCGCCCCCGTGGTCTCGGCCCAAACCACGCTCCACCTGCTCGCCCAGGGCACCGCAGCGGCCCGTGAGCCGGACGTCATCTTTGTGCCGACCCCGAACGACGTAGTGGCGAAGATGCTCGAAATGGCGATGGTGACGAAAAGCGACACGGTCTATGACCTGGGATGCGGCGATGGCCGCATCGTCATTGCGGCTGCCCAGAAATACGGCGCGCGAGGGGTCGGTGTCGATATCGATCCGGAGCGGATTGCCGAGGCGCGGGTAAATGCCCAGCAGGCCGTGGTCTCCGACCGGGTCCGGTTCGTGCAGGGCGATCTTTTCGAGACCGATATCAGCGCCGCCACCGTCGTCACCCTTTATCTGCTCACCGAGCTCAACATCAAGCTGCGACCGAAGCTGCTCGCGGAGTTGAAGCCCGGGACGCGCGTGGTTTCGCACGCTTTCTCCATGGGCGAGTGGAAACCCGAGCGCACGGCCGAAGTCTCCGGCAGCCGGGTATTTCTGTGGCGGGTCCCCCCGCGCGCGGGCTGACATCCAGCGCTGTGGGCCCATGGCCCGGCCAGCGAGACGGCGCCGCGGCCGGCCCTTGACCCCGTGGTGGCGCGGGAATAATCTCGGTTGCCTCAGCTTCCGCCAATACCGCGACGCCACGATCGCGGATCCAGAACCATCTCGAGGAGAATAAGCCGGGCACGCGGGCTTCCGCGCGCGTGCCGCGCGTGACCTCACCTGTACCCGCAAGGAGTGGACATGATCAAGCTCACGGTCAATGGAAAATCCCGCACGGTCGATGCCGAACCCGACACCCCGCTGCTTTGGGTCATTCGCGAGCAGATCGGGCTGACCGGGACGAAATATGGTTGCGGCGTTTCGCAATGCGGGGCCTGCACGGTTCACCTCGACGGCGCGGCCGTGCGCTCGTGCGCGATCCCCGCCAGTGCGGCGGTCGGCAAGAAGATCACGACGATCGAGGGCCTTGCCTCGGGCAGCGTCCTGCACAAGGTCCAGCAAGCCTGGCTCGATCACGACGTTCCACAGTGCGGTTACTGTCAGGCGGGCATGATCATGGCTGTCGCGGCGCTACTCAAGGACAAGCCGAAGCCCACCGACGCCGACATCGACGCGACCATCACCAACATCTGCCGCTGCGGCACGTTCCAGCAAGTGCGCGAGGCGATCCACGCGGCCGCCAGAGCCTGAGGGGGAACCATGACAACGATGCCGAACATGAAACGCCGTTCCTTCATCATCAGCACCGCGGCCATTGGCGGCGGCCTTGCGCTCGGGTTGCGGCTTCCCTTCGGTCCCGACGTCGTCCGGGCGGCGGACGGCTCGCCCGAAATCAACGCCTGGGTCGTGATCCGTCCCGACGACACCGTGGTGATACGCATTGCGCGCTCCGAGATGGGGCAGGGCACGCTTACCGGCCTCGCGCAGCTCGTCGCCGAAGAGCTCGAGTGCGACTGGTCGAAGGTGACGACCGAGTATCCGACCCCCGGGCAGAGCGTGGCGCGCAAGCGCATCTGGGGCCCGTTTTCGACCGGCGGCAGCCGCGGCATCCGCACCTCGCACGACTACGTGCGCAAGGGGGGCGCGACGGCACGCATGATGCTCATTCAGGCTGCGGCCGACCAATGGAAGGTTCCCGCGTCCGAATGCAGCGCATCGAACAGTGTCATCACGCACAAGGCATCGGGTCGCACCACGACTTATGGCAAGGTCGCCGAAGCCGCTGCCCGGCTCGAGCCGCCGACGGATGTGCCGTTGAAAGACCCGAAGGACTGGAAGATTGCGGGCAAGCCGGTGAAGCGGCTCGATACTCTGGACAAAGTGACCGGCAGGCAAGTCTATGGCTTCGACCTGAAGCTGCCCGGCATGCTCAACGCCGCGATCAAGGAATGCCCGGTTTTCGGCGGCAAGGTGACGAGCTTCAATGCCGTCAAGGTCGCGGGCATGAAAGGCGTCAAGAAGGTGGTGCAGGTGGGCGACACCGCAGTAGCGGTTGTGGCCGACACCTGGTGGCACGCCAAGACGGCGCTCGACGCGCTGCCCGTGGTCTGGGATGAGGGGCCGAACGCCGAGGTCTCGAGCGCCTCGATCGCCGAGATGCTGAAAGCGGGGCTCGATGCCGGGCAGGCCTTCGTCGGCAACCGCAACGGCGATGCGAAGGCTGCGCTGGCGGCCGCGGCGAAGAAGATCGAGGCTGTCTACTCCTACCCGTTCCAGAATCACGCGTGCATGGAGCCGATGAATGCGACGGCGCGCTACACCCCCGACAAGTGCGAGGTTTGGGTGCCGACCCAGGACGGCGAGGGATCGTTCGCGGCGCTTCTCCGGGCATCCGGCCTCCCGGCTGAAAAGTGCGAGGTCTACAAAATCAACCTGGGTGGCGGCTTTGGCCGGCGCGGCGCGTTCCAGGATTACGTGACGCAGGCCGTGCTGATTGCGAAGCAGCTGCCGGGCACGCCGGTGAAGCTGCTCTGGTCGCGAGAGGAGGACATGGTGCAGGGCCGCTATCACCCGGTCATGCAATGCAAGCTCGTCGGCGGGCTTGACGCCGACAACAACCTCACCGCCGTGCACATGCGGCTCTCGGGCCAGTCGATCCTCGCCAGCGTGCGACCGCAGATCGTGGAGAAGCAGAAGGGGCGCGACCCGCTGGCCTTTCAAGGGGTGGCCGAAAGCGGGGAGCACGCGTTCGGCTACACGGTGCCGAACCTCCTGATCGATCACGCCATGCGCAACACGCACGTCCCGCCGGGATTCTGGCGCGGCGTCAACATCAACCAGAACTGCATCTTCATGGAATGTTTCATGGACGAGCTCGCGCACGCGGCGGGTCAGGATGCGCTCGAGTTCCGGCGCAGGCTGCTCGACAAGCATCCGCACAACCTCGCGGTGCTGAACGCGGTGGCCGAGCGGGCCGGCTGGGGCCGGCCGGCGCCCGAGGGCATTTACCGCGGGCTCGCGCACATGAAGGCGTTCAACAGCTACGTGGCGGCGTGCGCGGAGATTTCCGTCAGGGACGGGAACAAGGTGAAAATTCACCGCATCGTCTGCGCGACCGACCCGAGCCATGCGGTCAATCCGGCCCAGATCGAACGACAGATCGCGGGATCCTTCGTCTACGGCCTGTCGGCCTTGTTCCTGCAGGAGTGCACGGTCAAGGACGGGCGCATCGAGCAGGCGAACTTCGACACCTACGGCTCGATGCGCATCGCGCAAATGCCCAAGGTCGAGTCGATCATCATGCCGTCCGGAGGCGATGTCTGGGGCGGCATCGGCGAGCCGACGATCTGCGTTGCCGCGCCGGCGGTGCTCAACGCCTTCTTCCGCGCGACAGGCAAGCGCATCCGCTCCTTCCCGCTGAGGAAGCACGGCATCGAGCTGGTGTGAGCGTTTGGCGAAGCCGCTCGCGATCGTTGTGGCATTGCTGGCCGGGGCGCTCTCCACGGCGCCCGCGGGTGCGGCCCGGGCAGGCGCAACAGGATACACGGTGGTCAGCGACGCGATTCCCTCGTCGCTGACGGGAACCCCGGGTGACGCTGCGCGCGGCCGCGCGCTGGTCATGGATCGCCGCGTCGGTTTGTGCCTGCTCTGCCACAGCGGGCCGTTTCCGGAGGAGCGCTTTCAGGGCACGATCGGGCCGGACCTGCGAGGGGTTGGCGCGCGGTTGTCGGAAGGGCAGATCCGGCTCAGAATCGTAGACGCGGCTCTGCTCAATTCGAAGACCATCATGCCCGCGTATTTCCGGACGACGGGGCTGACACGCGTTGCCGCCGCCTATCGCGGCAGGCCGGTGTTGAGCGCGGCGCAGATCGAGGACATTGTCGCATTCCTTGCCGGGCTGCGGGATTGAAACCGATGAAATCGCGCCGGGACTTTCTGCTTGCTGCCGGGAGCATTGTTTTCGCGTCTGTGGCTGCAGGCGCGCGGGCAACGCCCGCTGCAATGCATGAGGCAGTGCGCAAGGTGGCGGGTGACGCGGAGATTCGCCGCGGCCTGGTGAAGCTCCAGATAGCGCCCCTGATCGATAACGGAAATGCCGTTCCCCTCACGGTTACGGTCGACAGTCCGATGACTCCTGACAACCGCGTCAGGGCAATCCATGTTTTCGCGGAGAAGAACCCGTTGCCGAACGTCTTGAGCGTTTATTTCGGCGCGCGCGCGGCGCGCGCGCGCGTGGTCACGCGCATACGCCTCGCCGACTCGCAGACCGTGACGGCGATCGCCGAGCTGTCGGACGGCTCGTTCTGGTCGGACGCGGGCGACGTCGTTGTCACGCTCTCCGCCTGCCTCGAGGACATCGTCTGAATGGCGCGCGCAGTGATCAGATTGCCGTCGACCGCGAGGCGCGGCGAGATCATCGAGATCACGACCCTGGTCCAGCATCCAATGGAAACGGGGTTTCGCCGCACTCAGCTCGGTGAGGCGATCCCGCGCAACATCGTGAGATCGTTCGTTTGTGCCTATAACGGCGAAGAGGTTTTTCGCGCAACGCTCCACCCGGCCATTGCCGCGAATCCCCTGCTCACGTTCAGCACGGTGGCCACCGAAAGCGGGACGATCACGTTTACATGGAGCGGCGACAACGGCTTTTCGGTGACGCAGTCGGCCACGATCACGGTCACGTGAGCCCCGGGCCCGGGGCGCCCGCGCGCCGGGTGCGAGCGGCCGTCTGCTTCCTGCTCGCAGTGGCGCAGCCCGCTGCGGGCGCAGAGATTCCCGCAGAGGAGCGCCGATCAGGCTACGAGTTCATGAGCCGCGCGACCCGTTCCATGCAGGACGACGAGGCCACCAATCCCGGCGTGTTCTGGCTGCTCGATGGCGAAGCGTTGTGGAAGCGCAAGACGGGAGCGGCCGGGCGCGCGTGCGCTGACTGTCACGGCGACGCCCGCTCGAGCATGAAGGGCGTCGCGGCACGATATCCTGCATGGGACGAGACGCGGCGCCGGCCCTTCAATCTCGGGGAGCGCATCAACGCCTGTCGCACCGGGCGGCAGAAGGCGCCGCCGCTCGAACACGAAAGCAGGGATCTGCTCGCGCTTGAGGCCTACGTTGCGCATCAGTCGCGCGGTATGCCGATCATCGCTGCGCCGGACAGGCGCATGGAGCCGTTCCTGAACGCCGGCCGCGCTGCCTTCATGCGCCGTCAAGGGCAGTTGAACCTTGCGTGCACGCAATGCCACGACGAGCGCTGGGGCAGGAAGCTCGGCGGCAGCACCATTCCGCAGGCGCACCCGACCGGCTATCCGCTCTACCGGCTCGAGTGGCAGAGCCTGGGTTCTCTGCAGCGCCGGTTGCGCAACTGCATGATAGGCATACGCGCCGAGCCCTATCCGTACGGCGCTCCTGAGCTCGTGGAGCTGGAGCTCTACCTGATGTGGCGCGCGCGGGGCATGAGGCTCGAGACGCCGGCGGTGAGGCCGTGAACGAACTCAGCCGGCGAGCCGTGCCGCAGCCTCGTAGAGGTGCCGGCGGACGGGCTTGAGCAGCCGGAGGGAACGTCCTCGGCCGGAGATCAGGAGGCAGTTGCGGGGGCCGGCTCGCCTTTCAGCCACGTCACCCGCACGCGGTCGTAGTCTTCGCCGCGCGCGACGAGCTCCTCCAGGCGCACGAAGGGCGGGGGATCGCCCATCAGCACCTCGTAGGTGATGCCGGGGACGAAGGTATCGCGTTTCAGCAGGATCTCGTGGCTCTCGTTCGTTGCCGCGTTGCCGTTGAGGATGAGCGCGTTCACGAACGTGAACTGGAAAGAGCCCGACGAGGTCTGCCAGTTTTCGGCTTTCTCCGCGCCCTCGCCGATGCCCTTGAAGTAGACCGACAACGGCTTCTTGGAGACGATCTCGAACTCCGCGTGCACGTGGTCCTGCTCATCGCGCTGCATGCGGCGGATGACGCCCAGCCACCACGCCTTCATGCCGGGCGCGAGCAGCGCGCAGACCGTGCCGATGTTCGCCCACCCCTCGTGCTGGCGGGGGACATCGACCCCGACGTTCCACGTGCTGGCGTGATGCTCCCGCCACTCGTGGATTTGCGCGGTGATTTGCTGCGCCTGCAGCGCGATGCCGGTGCGCTGCTTGACGCGCATGCGCATGTCTTCGGTCATCTCGGCCATGCCGCTGAACTCGATGCGGGTGACGAGCTCGGAGGCCGCGGCGAACCCATGCGCGACCTTGACGGTGGCGTCGATCCTGACGCGCGGACCCTGATCGGTGCCTTCCCCTTCCTTCCAGAGCCGGAGCAGGCGCTTCAGCACCACCATTTTCTCGGCGACGGGAAAGTCGTCGCCAAAGCGCTTCTCGGGCTCCGCAGGGTTCGCGGCATGACGATCGATGATTTCCTGCAGCTCGCCGCCTGCCCGGCCGACTCCGAAGTAACGCAGCGTCGCGCTTTCCTTGGTGTCGGGCCCGCGCCGTGCCGGCCGCTCGGGTTGCGCGAGATCGAAACAGCACGGGCAGCCTTCGTCCGGCGTCTCGTGCAAGGCAAAGCCCGCTGCCATTCTTGCGACGACGCGTGCCGACAGCTCCTGCTCGGCGAGCGGCTGGGAATCCGGTGCCGCGACGTCCATCATCAGAAGCCGCAGGAATTCCTGACGGACGTTCGTCGGCAGCAAGTCAGTGGGATACGCCTTGATCACGTCACCGACGTAGTGCTCTTTCTCGGCGCCGGCGTAAAGCGCCGCGAGCTCCTGCCAGATCCGGGGCTGGACCGGCAGGTAGCGCGTCTGCAGCAGCTTGCCCTCGCATGCCAGCGCGCGAAGCGCACGCGCGACCAGCAGATGATGCTCGGGGTGCGGCGGCGCGCCCGGTTTTCCCGCCTGGTCGATCTCGTTCAGGCACAACCGGTAGGCGGCGGAGACGTTCTTCCGGAAATCGGTGAGCCCCTGCCAGACGGTGCGCCGCTCGATCTCCTTGAGCGCGGCGCTTCGCAGGTAGCGTTTGAGAAGGCCGGCTTCCTTGACCTGCCCCGCCTCGTCGACGAGCTTGACCACGGCAATGCGGTCCGCGAGCGCAAAGTCCGGCGTCGCGGTGATTGTTTCGAGATTTTCGGAGATCTGTTCGAGGGCCTTGGCATCGTCCTCGGGAAGATCGTCAAGAATCCGCCGAGCCGCCTCGACGTTGTACATCGGGTGGTCGGCCTTCTTGCCGAGCGTATTCAGCCACTGCAGCATCGCGAGCCCTCCATCTTGGACGCCGCGCTCGGGTGCTTTTGTGACCTACGCCACACCTGGGAGGCCGCGGCCGACGCGCCACGGCAGGCGGGAGGAAATTGCGCGCCCGGCTGGCTAGTGCCGTTCCAACTTGTTCAGACAAAGAGAGAGTTACCGATACACGGCTATCGTGGATTCGGGACAACAAGTTGGAACGGCACTAGCCGCGCTTCGGCATGTAGAGGTCCGTGATCGCGCCTTCGGCGATCTCGGCGGCGAAGAATACGGTCTCCGAGAGCGTTGGATGCGGATGCACCGTCAAGCCGATGTCGGTCGTATCGGCGCCCATCTCGAGCGCGAGCACCGTTTCGGCGACGAGTTCGCCGGCGTTCACCCCGACCATGGCCGCGCCAAGCAGGCGCCGCGTGTTCTTGTCGATGAGGAGCTTGGTTATGCCTTCGTCGCGTCCCATCGACAGCGCGCGCCCGCTGGCAGCCCAGGGAAAGACGGCCTTCTCGAACGCCAGCCCCTGCGCTTGGCACTGTGTCTCGGTGAGGCCCATCCAGGCGACTTCGGGGTCGGTGTAGGCGACCGACGGAATCGTGCGCGCGTCGAAGAAGGCCTTGTGCCCGGAAACAACCTCTGCGGCAATCTTGCCCTCGTGGCTCGCCTTGTGCGCGAGCATCGGCTCGCCGCAAATGTCGCCGATGGCGTGGATGTGCGGCACGTTGGTTCGAAGCTGCCGGTCGACGGGGATGTAGCCGCGGTCGTCGACCTTGACGCCGGCGGCTTCGGCGTCGATCTCGCGCCCGTTGGGCCGGCGCCCTACGGCCACCAGCACGTAATCGAACACTTCGGTCCCTGGCGCGCCGGGGCCTTCGAACGTGACCTTGAGCCCGCTCTTCTGCGGCTCGACGCGCGAGACCCTGGTCTTGAGCAGGATCTTCTCGTAGCGCTTCTCGATTCGTTTCGCGAGCGGGCGCACGACATCCTTGTCGGCGCCGGGGATGAGAGCGTCCAGCATTTCCACCACGGTCACCTTCGCCCCCAGCGCGTCGTAGACCGTGGCCATCTCGAGCCCGATGATGCCCCCGCCGATCACGAGCAGACGCTTGGGAACCGCCGGTATCTCGAGCGCCCCCGTCGAGTCGATGACGCGCTTGTCGTCATAGGGAAATCCGGGGATTCTCGCGGCGCTGGAACCCGCCGCGATGATGCAGTGCTCGAACGAGATCGTCCTGGCGCCTTTCGCGGTTTCGACCTTGAGCGTATGCGCCGTCGTGAACTGGCCCTTGCCGCGCACGACTTCCACCTTGCGCTGCTTGGCGAGCCCGGATAAGCCCTTCGTCAGCCGATTGACGACACCGGTTTTCCACTCGCGCAGCTTGTCCAGGCTCACCTTCGGCTTGCCGAACTCGATGCCCGCGTCGGTGACCTCCTCGGCCTCCGTCAGCACCTTGGCGATGTGCAGGAGCGCTTTCGAGGGAATGCAGCCGACGTTGAGGCACACGCCGCCGAGGGCGGGATAGCGCTCGACGAGGACCACCTGCTTGCCCAGATCCGCGGCCCGGAAAGCCGCCGTATAGCCGCCGGGTCCGGCGCCCAGGACGAGCACTTCGGCGTGGAGATCACCCCTGGGCCCCGTGTAGGGTGTCGCGGCGGTTGCAGCCGGCGGCGGCGCCGGCTGCTGCGGCGCCGTCGCCTTGGCTTCGGGAGGCGCGGGCGCGGAGGCGGGCACCTTTGCGTCCGCCTTGGCAGCGGCATCATCGGCGGCCTCGAGCGTGAGGATCGCCGAGCCCTGCGATACCCTGTCGCCGACCTTGAGCTTCAGCTCCTTGACGATGCCAGCGGCGGGCGCCGGGACTTCGAGCGTTGCCTTGTCGGACTCCAGCGTAACGAGGGAGTCTTCCTTCTTGACGGAGTCCCCCGGCTTGACGAGCACCTCGATGACCGGCACGTCCTTGAAGCTGCCGATGTCGGGAACCTTTACCTCGATGACGTTGCTCATTGAAGACCCGTTCAAGCCACAGAGAGCACCGGGAGTTCGTTCAAGCTACAAGAACTCGACTTTTTCCCTCTGTGATCTCTGTGTTCTCTGTGGCTAATGAATTTAGGTTCTGATCTCGCCGTTTCCGAAGACTACCCACTTGAGCGAGGTCAAACCCTCCAGCCCGACCGGCCCTCGCGCGTGGAGCTTGTCCGTGGAGATGCCGACCTCTGCGCCGAGCCCGTACTCGTAGCCGTCCGCAAACCGGGTGGAAGCGTTCACCATCACCGAGCTCGAGTCCACCTCGCGCAGAAAGCGCTGTGCGCGGGCCTGGTCCTCGGTGATGATCGCGTCCGTGTGCTGCGAGCCGTACGTCGCGATATGCTCCATCGCCTCGTCGAGGTCCTTCACCACCCGCACCGCGAGGATCGGGCCGAGGTACTCGGTGTACCAGTCTTCCTCCGTCGCCGGCTTCATCTGAGGCACGATCTTGCGCGCCGCGTCGTCGCCGCGCAGCTCGATGCCCTTTTCCAGGTAGATCCTGCAAAGGGGCGGAAGCGCTTTCGCGGCGATGTCCTGCGCCACGAGCAGCGTCTCCATCGTATTGCAGGTGCCGAGACGCTGGGTCTTCGCGTTGTCGGCCACGCGGATCGCCTTGTCTGGATCGGCGCGGTCGTCGATGTAGGTATGGCAGACCCCGTGCAGGTGCTTGATCATGGGGATCCGCGACTCGCGCATCAACCGCTCGATAAGTCCCTTGCCGCCGCGGGGTACCACGACGTCCACATACTCCTGCATCGTGATCAACTCGCCGACCGCCGCGCGATCGGTGGTCTCGATCACCTGCACGACATTTTCCGGCAGTCCCGCCGCGGCGAGCCCGGCGTGCACGCAGGCGGCGATCGCCTGGTTGGAATGCATCGCCTCCGAGCCACCACGCAGAATCGCGGCGTTGCCGGACTTCACGCACAAACCCGCCGCGTCCGCGGTCACGTTCGGGCGGGACTCGTAGATGATGGCGACGACACCGAGCGGCACGCGCATCCTTGCGACCTTGATGCCCGACGGGCGCTCCTGCAGCCCGATGACCTCCCCGATCGGATCCGCGAGCGCCGCGATCTGCAGCAGGCCATCGGCCATGGCGGCGATACCCATCCGGTCGAGCGTGAGGCGGTCGATCATCGCGGCGTCGAGGTCGAGACGCCTGGCCTCGGCGAGATCGCGGCCGTTCGCCTCGAGGAGACGCGTCGCATCGCGCTCGATCGCCGCCGCCATCTCGGCGAGAGCGCGGTTCTTGGTGGCGGTGTCCGCTCTGGCGATCATGCGCGCCGCTGCCCGCGCTTGACGGCCAACGCCGTGAATGTAGGTCTGGATGTCCATGTCGGAAACCCGCTGCGTAGCGGGTTAGAACAGCCCCTGCTGGCCCTCTACCGCGGCCCGAGTGGCTGCGGGCATTCTAACCCGTTTCTGCACGGGGCTGGCGGGCGCGCTCGAGGCAAAACGCAGCGCGAGCTGCAGCAGCTCGTCCCATACGTCTCCGCGGATGAGGCCCTTCGCCATCCGGTCTGCGCGCGCGGCGTGACGCAGCGCCGCCTCGACCTGCTCGCGTGTGAAGCGGCGGCAGTGCTGCTGCATCAGCTGCTGGTGGGCGCCGCCCCAGACCCGCGCCTCGCGCCAGAGCTGCGGCGGGGTCCGCCCGGACTGAATCCCGTCGAGCACGCGACCGATGGCGCGGATTTCCTCGGCAATCGCCCATAGCACGAGCGGCGGCGCCACGCCTTCACCGCGCAAACCGTCGAGCATTCGCGCAAGGTACAGGATATCGCCTTCCAGCATCGCTTCCCCGAGGTTGAACACGTCGAAGCGGGCGACATCGACGACGGCCGCCCGGATCTGCTCGTAAACGATCTTTCCCGCCGGCAGGAGCAGCGCGAGCTTCTGCACTTCCTGGTGGGCGGCAAGCAGGTTGCCCTCGACCCTGTCGGCGATGAACTCGAGCGCTTCGCGGTCGGCCTCCTGGTTCTGCGCCCGGAGTCGGCCGGCGAGCCACTCCGGAAGCGCCTTGCGCGTGACGGGCCTCGCCTCGATCACGACGCCCGCGCGATCAAGCGCTTCGAACCAGCTCGCTTTCTGTGCGCGCCAGTCGAGCCCGGGAAGGCATACCAGCGTCACGGTATCCGGAGGCAGACCTTCGCAATAGGCCTGAATGGCCTCGCTGCCCGGGACGCCGGGCTTGCCGCCCGGTATACGCAGCTCGAGCAGCTTGCGTGTCGCGAAAAGCGATTGCGCGCTGGCAGCAAAGGAGAGCTCGTTCCACTTGAATCCCGAATCCGCGGTGAGCACGGCGCGCTCGCCGTAGCCCTCGGCGCGGGCGCGCGCCCGGATGCGGTCCATCGCCTCGAGAGCAAGCAGCGTCTCGTCGCCGAAGACGGCGTAAAGCGGCTTCAACTCGCGCGCGAGATGCTGCGGCAGCTGCTCGGTGCTGATCCTCATGTCAGGTCTTGAGTCTTGTCGCCTGCAGCCGGCGCAGGAGCTGCTGTACCGCGTCGCTTTGCATGTTCCGGTAGAGCGAGGCCTCTTCCGATTCCTTCGCCAGCGCCTGGTCGTCGTTGTAGGTGAAATCGCGCCGCAGCACGATCTCGCTCGCGGGAATGTGCTCGCGGTTCAGCCGGTCGGTCAGGCGGAATGAGACGCGGTAGCGCAGCAGGAATTCGCTGACGCGTCCGCCGCCGCTCAACGACAGGATCTGCTTTTCCCTCAGCTCGTTCAGGATCTGCAGCACCACATCCGCGTCGCCGGGGCTGTCGGTGACGCGGGTGCTCGTGCCGGACTCGACGGCGCGCTTCAGCTGCAGCGCAAATGCCGAGCCAGAGGGCGCCTGCACGTATACCGAGTCGAAGGGAAGCTGCGCGGTGCCGCGGAGCTGGAAGCCGCACGCGGCGAGCAGCACGCTCGCCGCCAAAAGGATGAAGGGTGCGCCGGGAATTCGAAAAACGCGCCTGCGCACGTTCCAGCCGGCGAACGCCCGACGCGATGCAGCGCGGCGGGATGGGGTCGAAGACCAAGGATGAAGGATGAAGAGAACACGGCGGCGCAGGCTTCGTGCCACCCGCACGCTTCTCATTTCTGACTTCTGACTTCTGACTTCTGACTTCACGTGGTCCTCAGACTACCACGTTGACCAGCCGTCCCGGGACCACGACGACTTTCTTCACCGGCTGGGCGCCGACGAATTTCTGCACGGCAGGATCGGCCAGGACAATCTTTTCGATCGCCCCGCGGTCGGCGTCGCGCGGCACGCGCACGTCGCCGCGCTTCTTGCCGTTCACCTGCACGACCAGCGCGATCTCGTCCGCGATGAGCGCTTCGGGATCGTGCCGGGGCCACGCGGCCTTCAGGATGTCATCGCCGTATCCCAGCTCGCGCCAAAGCGCATGAGAGATGTGCGGCGCGATGGGGTAGAGCAGCCGCAGCAGGACGCTGAAGCCTTCCCTCATGGTAGCAACGACGGCGTCGCTCGCGCCCACGACGTCGTGACGCGCATCACGTTGCATGGCGCCGGGAGCGCGCTCGAGAAGATTGAGGATCTTCATGCAAAACGCCGCGACCGTGTTGAACTGATGGCGGCCGATATCGTAGTTGGCCTGCCTGAGCATTGCGTGCAACTCCATGCGCCAAGCCTTCCGGTCGGCTGGAACTTTCGTCCAGTCAACGGAGCATGTATCACGGCGCAGCCTTATTTCGCTTTCGTGCTCGAAAGCGAAATTCCAAAGCCGGCGCAGGAAGCGCGCCGCGCCTTCGACACCGGCGTCGCTCCAGACGAGCGTGTCCTCGGGGGGCGAGGTGAACATCATGAAAAAGCGCGCGATGTCGGCGCCGTAGTGATCGATCAGCTCCTGCGGATCGACCCCGTTGTTCCTGGATTTGGACATGGTGCCGATGCCCCCGGACTCGACCGGCTTGCCGTCCGCCTTGAGCACCGCCGCCTCCTTGCCGGCGGCATCGGTGCGCATCTCGACGTCGGCGGGGTTGTAGTACACGATGCGCCCCGAGTCCTCCTTCCGGAAAAAAATGTCATTGAGCACCATCCCCTGCGTCAGAAGGTTCCGGAACGGCTCGTCGAGCTTCACGAGGCCGAGGTCGCGCATTACCTTGGTCCAGAAGCGCGAGTAGAGGAGATGCAGAATTGCGTGCTCGATGCCGCCGATGTACTGGTCGACGGGCAGCCAATAGGCGACGCGCTGATCGACCATCCGCCCGGTCGCGTCGGGGCACGCGAAGCGCAGGTAGTACCACGAGGAGTCGACGAACGTGTCCATCGTGTCGGTCTCGCGCTGCGCCGGGCCGCCGCATCGCGGGCAGCTGCACGCGACAAAATCCGCGCGCTTCCTGAGCGGGTTTCCCGTTCCATCGGGAACGCAGTCGTCGGGCAGCACCACCGGGAGGTCGGCGTCCGGCACCGGCACGTCGCCGCACCCCGGGCAGTGGATGATCGGGATCGGCGTGCCCCAGTAGCGCTGCCGCGAGATGCCCCAGTCGCGGAGCCGATAGAGCACCTGCTTCGCGCCCAGGCTCCTTGCCGACAGGTCGGCCGCGATGGCATCGACCGCCTGCGCGTGGCGCAAGCCGTCATAGCGTCCCGAGTTGACGCAGACCCCGTTCTCCTTGTCCGCGTACCAGTCCTGCCAGGCGTCGGTGCTGAAGACCTTTCCCGGAATCTCGATGACCTGGGGAATCGGCAGGCCGTACTTCTTCGCGAAATGAAAATCGCGCTCATCGTGGGCAGGAACGCCCATCACCGCGCCTTCACCGTAGCCCATCAGCACGTAGTTGCCGATCCACACCTCGAGTCTCTCGCCGGTCAGCGGGTGGGTCACATGGAATCCGGTCGGCACGCCCTTTTTCTCCATCGTCGCGAGGTCGGCCTCCATGACGGATCCGTGCCTGCATTCCTCGATGAAGGAGCGAAGCTCCGGTCGGCATGCGGCGAGCATCCCTGCGAGGGGATGCTCGGCAGCGATCGCGATGAACGTGACGCCCATGATCGTATCGGCGCGCGTCGTGAAGACCTTGAGCTGTCCCCTGAGAGGGTAGCGCGTGCCTTCGGGAACGCGCGCGGTTGGCACCTTGCCGTCTTTCCAGCTGTGCGGGTCCGGCCAGTCGTACGGAAACCCGAAGTTGACTCCGTAGCTCTTGCCGATCCAGTTCGCCTGCATTGCCTTGACGCGCTCGGGCCAGCCTTGGAGCCCGTCGAGCGCGTCGAGAAGCTCGTCCGCGTAGCGCGTGATCGCCATGTAGTACATCGGGATCTCGCGCTTTTCCACCGGCGCGCCTGTGCGCCAGCCGCGGCCATCGATGACCTGCTCGTTGGCGAGCACCGTCTGGTCGACCGGGTCCCAGTTCACGGTGCCGGTCGTCTTGTAGACGAGCCCCTTCTCCAGCATCCGCAAAAACAGCCACTGGTTCCACTGGTAGTAGGCGGGGTCGCAGGTCGCAAGCTCGCGCGACCAGTCGATTGCGAAGCCCAGCGACCTGAGCTGCTTCCGCATGTAGGCGATGTTGTCGTAGGTCCACTTCGCGGGCGGCACCCCGTTCTGGATGGCGGCATTCTCCGCGGGCAGGCCGAACGCGTCCCAGCCCATGGGCTGCAGCACGTTGTAGCCGTTCATGCGGTAGTAGCGCGTGAGGACATCGCCGATGGTGTAGTTGCGCACGTGGCCCATGTGCAGCTTCCCCGAGGGATAGGGGAACATGGACAGGCAGTAGTATTTCCTCGGCCTGTCCGGCGACTCCACCGCGCGAAATGTGCCGCCCGCTTCCCAGTCGCGCTGGGCTTCCCGCTCGACGATGTGCGGATTGTATTTTTCCTGCATGAGCGGGCGTGAACAAAACGGAAATTATAACCGCATCGGCTCGCCGGCCCGCCTTGAAACATCGAGCAACGGACGCTCGGTCAAGGTCTCGCGCGCGGCGCCCGTTGCGCATCCCGGGCCTTGCCTGCGTCGACGGCGACCGGGCGGGCGCGCTATCTTATAATCGGCGCTGGATCTCCAGCACCGATGTCCCCAGGATTTCTTTCCGGCCTCAACGAGCGGCAGCTCGAGGCGGTGACCCTCCCGCACCAGTCGGCGCTCGTCCTCGCAGGAGCGGGCAGCGGCAAGACGCGCGTTCTCACGACGCGGGCGGCGTGGCTCATCCAGACCGGGCAGGCGAGCCCCATGGGGCTCATGGCGGTGACCTTTACCAACAAGGCCGCGAAGGAGATGCTCGCGCGGATATCCGCGATGTTGCCGATCAACACGCGCGGGATGTGGGTCGGAACGTTCCACGGGCTTTGCAACCGGATGCTGCGCGCGCATTTCCGCGAAGCGAACCTGCCGCAGCTCTTCCAGATTCTCGATACCCAGGACCAGCTCTCGGTCATCAAGCGGCTGTTGAAGAGCCTCAACGCCGACGAGGAGCGGTTCCCCCCGCGCCAGGTGCAGTGGTTCATTGCGGCCAGCAAGGAGGAAGGACTGCGCGCGCCGGACGTCGAAGTTCACGACGAGTACACGCGGCGCATGCAGGGTGTCTACGCGGCCTACGACGAGCAGTGCCAGCGCGAGGGCGTGGTTGATTTCGCGGAGCTCCTGCTGCGCTCGTACGAGCTCTTGTCGGGCAGCGGGGTGCTGCGCCGGCACTATGGAGAGCGCTTCCGGCACATCCTGGTCGACGAGTTCCAGGACACCAACCGGCTGCAGTACCGCTGGCTGAAACGGCTCGCGGGGCCGGAGAGCGCGCTCTTCGCGGTCGGCGATGACGACCAGTCGATCTACGCGTTTCGCGGAGCCTCCGCGGCCAACATGCAGGACCTCCAGCGCGATTTCGCGATCGAGCGCCTGATCAAGCTCGAGCAGAACTACCGCTCGCACGGCCACATACTCGACGCGGCCAACGCGCTGATCGGCCATAACCGCAAGCGCCTGGGCAAGGACCTCTGGACCGTGGAGGCAAGAGGCGAGCCGCTGAGGGTCTTCGAGGCCCTGACCGACCTCGACGAGGCGGCCTTTATCGTGGACGAGGTGCGCGCCCTGCGCGCCGACGGCGTCGCGCTCGACGATATCGCGGTCCTTTACCGCTCCAATGCCCAGTCCCGGGTCATCGAGCATGCGCTGTTCAAGGCGGGAACGCCTTATCGGGTCTACGGCGGGCTGCGATTCTTCGAGCGCCAGGAGGTGAAGCACGCGCTCGCGTACCTGAGGCTCGTCGCCAACCCGGACGATGACGGCGCGCTGATGCGCGTCATCAACTTTCCTGCGCGCGGGATCGGCAACCGCTCGCTCGAGCAGCTCCAGGACCTTGCCACGGAGCGCGGCATCAGCTTGTGGGGAGCCGCGCTCCTCAAGTCAGAAGTCAGAAGGCAGAAGGCAGAAGGAGAAAGCAATACAGGTCATCCTTCATCCGGCAAGGGGATCCCGGCCTTCGTGGCGCTGATCGAACAGATGCGCAGCGCCACCGCCGGCATGCCGTTGCCTGAGGCGATCGAGCATGTCGTCGAGGCGAGCGGGCTGCGGGCGCACTACCGCGCGGAAAAGGAAGGGGCCGACCGTCTCGAAAACCTGTCCGAGCTCATCAACGCGGCAACGCTCTTCGTCGCAGAGCGCGACGTGCAGCCGGCCGGCGAGGCGATTGGCGCCGACGAGCCGGACGCGTTGACCGCGTTTCTCGCCCACGCCGCGCTCGAAGCCGGCGAGCATCAGGCGCAGGCCGGCACGCAGGCGCTGCAGCTCATGACCGTTCACTCGGCGAAAGGGCTCGAGTTCCACAGCGTTTTCGTGAGCGGACTGGAGGAGGGGCTCTTCCCGCACGAGAACAGCCTGACTGAGGCCGACGGCATCGAGGAAGAACGCCGGCTGATGTACGTCGCGCTCACCCGTGCGCGTCGCAGGCTCTACCTGTCGCTCGCGCAGAGCCGGATGCTGCACGGGCAGACGCGCTACGGTATCGCCTCGCGCTTCTTCCAGGAAATTCCCGACGGGCTGATGCGCCGCATCCACCGCGCTCCGGAGTTCAATGTTCGAGGTTCAAGGTTCCAGGTTCAGGCTCCGGAATCCGGGACGTCAACTTTGAACGTTGAACCGGGAACCTTGAACGCCCTGCACGCCACGCAGTGGCGCGTAGGGCAAAGTGTCGTGCATCCCACGTTCGGCACCGGCGTCATCGTCAACGCGGAAGGGCGCTGGCCGGAGGCGCGCGTTCAGGTCAACTTTCGCAGCGGTGGGCTGAAGTGGCTCATGCTGGAGTACGCGCGCCTCGCGCCGGTGTAAATATCAGGAGGCGGCTGGCCCGGCGTAGAGATCCTGGTAGCTCGCGTAGATCGAGGGCACCAGCACCGGAGCGATCATCCACAGGCCGGCGTCGTAGAAGCCCAGCCTGAGACCGAAGGGCACGAGCACGACGAGCGCCGCAAGCATCGCGAGCCCGTAAACCGACATCGGCAGGACATTCTGCAGGCACGCGAGAAAGCTCGACCTCAATGCGGGCCAGGGCCTCACGTCGTGAAAAAACGTGAGCAGCGGCGCAAACCAGAGCGCCATCAACAATGGCAGCGAGAGAACGGTCCCGACGAGCGCCGCCTGGGTGACCGATGCCGCGGCCGCTCGCATCTCTTCCGCCTGCTCGGGCGGGAGCGCCGCATCCTTGCCGAGCGTCGCCGCGATCGTGGTGAAGGCCTCTCCGCCCAGGTGCGCCACGATCATGAGAATCAGGAGGTTTCCCACCAGGTAGACGCCGCCCAGCGTCACGAGATGGGCGGCATTCTTGCGGAAGCCGCTCAAGAGATGCGTGAATTCCAGCCGGCGGCCTTCGACCAGCGCGCGGCACCCGTCCATGAGCCCGGCCAGGAAAACCGGCATCAGCAGCACCGCGACGAGCGCGAGGACCGGAACGTAATTCACGATCTTCAGCGCGATGAACAGCACGAAGAGCACGCCGATCCATTGCGCGGGACTCTTGCGGAAAATCCGCGTGCCGCCCACGATCCAGGCCCAGCCTTGCGCCGCACCGACGCTACGGGCTTGCATGATGTGCTGGGGCAATTGGGGGGCCAATGGATGCTGGAAGCGCCGGCGCTCGGTTTCCCGATTATAGCGGCTCAAGTTGCGAGTTGAGGCAAATCGTGCTCGCGGGCGACGTGGCTCGAGAGAATGCGGCGGAAGTGATTGGGATCCTTGGCGTGCGTCAGCTCGCCCGCGCGCGGCAGGTAGAAGTCATGGAGCCGCGACACCCAGAAACGCAGTGCAGCCGCGCGCAGCATGACGGGCCATGCGCCGCGCTCGATCGCGGTGAAGGGACGGACACGGCGATATGCTTCAAGCAAGGCGCGGGTGCGGGCAGGATCCAGCGTGCCGCCCGGTTCCACGCACCAGTCGTTCACGGCGATTGCGACATCGTAGAGCAGGCGATCGGTGCAGGCGAAATAGAAGTCGATGACGCCCGACAGGCGGCCGTCCTCCCACAGCACGTTGTCGCGGAAGAGGTCGGCATGAATCGGCCCCAGCGGCAGGTCCTCGAACCGGTAAAGCGCCTGGAAGCGCACCTCTTCGCGGTAGAGCGCCGCGTCTTCCGCGCCGAGGAAGGGCAGTATCTCGGGCATCACGGACTTCCACCAGCGGGGGCCGCGCGGATTGTCCATTCTGCTCTGGTACGATTCGCCGGCGCGATGGATATCGGCAAGCACGCCTCCCACGCGGGCGCAGTGCTCCGCGGTCGGCTCGGCGATATCGCATCCCGCGAGAAAGCGCACCAGCGCAGCGGGCTTTCCATTGAGCTCACCGAGAAGATCCCCGTTGCGATCGCGGACCGGCTTTGCGCTGGGCACGCCGCGGTCGGCGAGATGATCCATCAGGCCCAGGTAGAAAGGCAGCTCCGCCAGGGTCAGCTTCTCGAACAGGGTGAGCACGAAGCGGCCCTGGCTTGTCGTCACGAAGTAGTTGGTGTTTTCGATCCCGGCGGCGATGCCGTCGTGGGAGACGAGGCTGCCAGTGTCGTAGCGTTCGAGCCACGCGGAGAGCTCGTCCGCGGATACGGGAGTGAAGACGGACATGCCGGTGAATGGTAAACGGTGCGCCCGGGAACGCAAAAGCCCCCGTCCGGGGGCTCGTGAGGTCGCTATCCGGCCCGCGCCGCGATCAGAACGAGTAGATGACCCACATCGGCGGCCGCACGTCGCTGCTCAGGCTGTCCTGACGGTGGAAGACACCGTCGCCCTGGCGGTCGATGAGATAGTACGGAGTGCCGTGGGGCGGGGTCACCTTGACCATGTAGAGACGGCCGTTGATGCGATACTCCTCGACCGTGTCCTCTCCGCGCTTGCGGATCGTCACCTGCGGCTCGAGCGCGGGATCCGGCTCGTATCCTGGCGGCGGGGGAGGCGGCTCAGGCAGCGGCTGGAACGCCGGAGGCTTTGGCTCGGCATCGGCCTGCGCCCACAACGGCGGCGCGAACGCCAGAAGCAACGCGGCAATCAGGTGACGCAGGAACATGGCAGTGACCTTTTCATTCATTATGGGTCCTGCCCCGGGGGTTTTAAAGATCTCGGCGTGAAACCGAGGCCATGGCGCGCTGCGTTGTGGCATTTTCAGCGAAGGTATCGTCTTAGACTTTGAGCACTGGTTCACGTTCCCTGACGGGGGAGTCGATCTGACATAATGCCCTGACGAGTGAGGAGCAAGGCTTCAGGGCTGGCGCACCAGAAACGAGCGGCTGCGCCTCCCGCCTCGGCGCTCTCTCTTGTACCCCGAACATGAAAACGCTGCTCCTGGTCGACGGCTCTTCCTATCTTTACCGCGCGTTTCACGCGCTTCAGCGTGCCGACCTGCGAAGCGACAGGGGCGAGCCGACCGGCGCGATCTACGGCGTTCTCAACATGCTGCGCCGGCTGCACAAGGAGACGCGCGCGGATTATAGCGCCTGCGTGTTCGACGCAAAAGGCAAGACCTTCCGCGACGAGCTCTATGCCGAGTACAAAGCGCACCGCCCGCCGATGCCGGACGACCTTGCCGTGCAGATCGCGCCGCTCAAGGACGCAATCGCCGCGCTCGGCTGGCCGCTTCTGGAGATCGAAGGCGTGGAGGCGGACGACGTGATCGGCACGCTCGCGAAGCAGGCCGAGCGCGAGGGCGTGCGCGTCATCATCGCGAGCGGCGACAAGGACCTCGCTCAGCTCGTGAACCCCGCCATCACCATCGAGAACGCCGATCCCAGGACCGGGGACCGCGAGATCCTCGACGAGGCGGGTGTCGAGCGCAAGTTCGGCGTGAGACCCGAGCGGATCATCGATTACCTGACCCTCATCGGCGACAGCGTCGACAATGTCCCGGGCGTGGCAAAAGTCGGTCCCAAAACGGCAGTCAGGTGGCTCGAGCAGTACGGCAGCCTCGACAACGTCGTCCGGCACGCACCGGAAATCGGCGGCGTCGTGGGCGAGAACCTGCGCCAGGCGCTCGACTGGCTGCCCAAGGCGCGCGAGCTGCTGACCATCAAGTGTGATGTGAATCTGCCCGTCACGGCATCCGGCCTCGCGCCGAGGGAGCGCGATACCGCGAAGCTCGGGGAGCTTTTCCGCCGCTTCGGGTTCAAGTCCTGGATGCGTGAACTGGAGGAGCACGCGCCGGGCAGCACGGAGCAAGCGCGTCAGCCTGATAGTCCCGACAGCGTGGACACCGGGCGGGCGCGTGCTCCTGAAGAGTCGCCCACTCGTCAATATCAGACGGTATTGACTGAGCGACAACTGGAGTACTGGTTGAACAAGATCGGCGAAGCCGATCTTGTTGCCGTGGATACGGAAACGACCAGCCTCGATCCGTTCCAGGCCGAGCTTGTCGGCGTCTCGTTTGCGATCGACCCGGGGCACGCCGCCTACGTGCCGCTGGCACATCGATACGCGGATGCTCCGCGCCAGCTCGACCGCGAATCGACGCTCGCGCGGCTCAGGCCCTGGCTCGAGAATCCGGCTCGGGCGAAGCTCGCGCAGCACGCCAAGTACGACATGCACGTGCTTGCCAATTACGGCGTGCGGCTCGAAGGGCTCGCGCACGACACGCTGCTCGAGTCCTACGTGCTGGAGAGCCACCGCTCGCACGACATGGACAGCCTTGCGGAGCGCCACCTGGGCCTAAAGACGATCACCTACGATGAGGTGACGGGAAAAGGCGCGAATCGGATCGGCTTCGAGCAGGTGACGGTGGAGCGCGCGACGGAGTACGCGGCCGAGGATGCCGACGTGACGCTGCAGCTCCATCGCACGCTCTATCCGCGGATCGAGGCCGAGGCCAGGCTCAGCCGTGTCTACCGCGAGCTCGAGATGCCGCTCATCCCCGTCCTCTTTGCGATGGAGCGCAAGGGCGTGCTCCTGGATCCTGCATTGCTGCGCGAGCTCTCGCGCGAGTTCGGCTCGAAGATGCTGGAGATCGAGGCGAAGGCCCACGAGCTCGCCGGCCAGCCCTTCAATCTCAATTCACCGAAGCAGATCCAGGAGCTTCTCTTCGAGAAGCACAAGCTCCCGGTCGTGAAAAAGACCCCGAGCGGGGCGCCATCGACCGATGAGGACGTGTTGGGGGAGCTGGCGCTCGACCATCCGCTGCCCAGGCTGATCCTCGACTATCGGGGCCTCGCCAAGCTCAAGTCCACCTACACGGACAAGCTGGCCGGGATGATCAATCCGGCGACCGGGCGCGTCCACACCAATTACGGCCAGGCGGTCGCCGTGACCGGGCGCCTTGCCAGCAATGATCCCAATCTGCAGAACATTCCCGTGCGCACGGCCGAGGGACGCCGCATCCGCGAGGCGTTCATCGCGCCTCCGGGCAGCCACGTCGTGTCCGCGGACTACTCGCAGATCGAGCTGCGGATCATGGCGCACATTTCGCAGGACGCCAGCCTCCTGAAAGCTTTTGCCGCCGGCGAGGACATACACCGCGCGACCGCCGCCGAGATCTTCGGCATGCCGCCGGGCGAGCTCGGCGCCGAGCAGCGCCGCTATGCGAAGGTGATCAACTTCGGCCTGATCTACGGCATGTCGGCCTTCGGGCTTGCCCGCCAGCTCGGCATAGAACGCGGGGCCGCCCAGCAGTACATGGACCGGTATTTCGCGCGCTATCCCGGTGTCGCCGACTACATGCGGCGAACGCGCGACGCTGCGCGCGAGGCGGGCCACGTCGAGACGGTCTTTGGCCGCAGGCTCTGGCTGCCAGAGATCCGCAGCAGCAACGCTGCTCGGCGGCAGGCCGCGGAGCGCGCAGCCATCAACGCGCCGATGCAGGGCACGGCCGCCGATCTCATCAAGTTGGCGATGATCGCGGTCGACCGCTGGATCGCCAAGGATCGACTCGGGACGCGGCTCATCATGCAGGTGCACGACGAGCTGGTTCTGGAGGTGCCCGATGCAGAGGTCGGGGCCGTGAGGAGCGAGCTTCCCGCCATCATGGGAGGCGTGGCTCAACTCGCGGTCGCGCTGGCCGTCGACGTCGGCGTTGGCCCGAACTGGGACAAGGCCCACTGACCGCCGTGGCCCGACGCGTTGCGGCGAACCGGGAGGCCTCGGGATCGCGCTAGTACCGGATGCTGCCGAAAACTTTCCTCACGATGTCGCTGGTGGCGCCGACCGGATTGCGGCGAAACGCCTTTTCCTGCTCTGCGATCATGAAGTAGAGACCGTCGAGCGCCTTGCCGGTAACATAGCCTTCGACGGTTGCCTGGTCCTGCTGGATCAGCCCGAACATCGCACCCTGGCCGGCAAGCGCGTTGTATTGCTGCGCGAGCCCGACCCGGTCGGTCGCCTGCTTGACGATGGGCAGGAAGCGCTGCGTGAGCTGGACTTGCGTCGTGCGGCGGAAGTAATCCGTCGCGGCCGTGTCACCGCCGGAGAGGATGCCCTTTGCGTCCTGCACCGACATCTTCTTCACCGCGTCGACGAGCAAGGGCTTGGCTTCCGTCACCGCTGCCTCGGCCGCGCGATTCATGGACAGCACCAGCTCATCGGCTTCGCGCTGCATGCCGGCGAACCGCAGTGCGCCCTCGACCTTCTGCAGCGATGGCGGCAGGGGAATCTTGACCTTGGGATTGCCGAAAAAGCCGTTTTCCACCCCGAGCTTCGCCACGGCCGCGGCCGACCCATCGGTGAGCGCCTGCTTGAGGCCGCTCACCGCCTCGGTATTGGTGATCGACTCGAGCTGGGCGGCGGCCGGCACGCTGGTCAGGGCAAGTGCAAGGACGATCAACAGTATGCGAGTCATTTTTTCCCTCCTTGTGAACCGCCAAGACGCCAAAGGTAACGATATGAACAGGATAAACACCAAAATGAACCACGGAGATGCGGAGAGAAGCAAGATGCCTGAATCACTGAGATGGGGAGAGGCTCCCAGAGCAAGCAGATATCATGGGTATCGCTTCTCTCCGTTTCTCGGCGGTTTGACCGTTATTGCCCGGCCTGTGACCCGCTTTGCGCTTAGCTGACGCCGGCTTCGTGCGCCTGCTGGTCGGCATGATAGGAGGAGCGCACCAGCGGGCCGCAGGCCGCATGAATGAATCCGAGCTCGCTGGCGATGCGCGCGTAGTCCTCGAACACCGCCGGCTCGACGTAGCGCGCCACGGGCAGGTGATGCGCGGATGGCTGCAGGTACTGCCCGATCGTCAGCATTTCGACTGAGTGCGCGCGAAGATCGCGCATGACCTCGACGATCTCCTCGTCCGCCTCCCCGAGGCCCACCATGAGCCCGGACTTGGTCGGAATTCTCGGAAAGCGCCGCTTGAACTCGGCGAGCAGCGTGAGCGAATGAGAATAGTCGGCGCCGGGACGCGCTTGCCTATAGAGGCGCGGCACCGTTTCGAGATTATGGTTCATGACGTCCGGCACCGCGGTCGAGAGCCTCTCGAGCGCGGGCTCCAGACGGCCCCGAAAATCGGGCACCAGCACTTCGATCCGGGTCCCCGGGGAATGCGCGCGCACCGCGCGGATGCACTCGGCGAAGTGCTGCGCTCCGCCGTCCCGCAGGTCGTCGCGGTCGACACTGGTGATCACCACGTACCGCAGTTTCAGCGCTGCGATCGTGCGCGCGAGGTTGGCCGGTTCATCGGCATCGGGGGACAGCGGCTTGCCGTGCGCGACATCGCAGAAGGGGCAGCGGCGCGTGCAAAGGTCGCCCAGGATCATGAAGGTCGCGGTTCCCTTGCCGAAGCATTCGCCGATGTTGGGGCAGGTCGCTTCCTCGCACACCGTGTGCAGCCGGTGCTCGCGCAGGATCTTCTTGATCTCGTGAAAGCGCTCACCGTGGCCGAGCCGCACGCGGATCCACTCGGGCTTGGCAAGCCGCTCGCCCGGCACCACCTTGATCGGGATGCGCGCGGTCTTCGACGCGCCTTTCTGCTTGATACCGGACTCGCTCATGGCAGGAGATGCAACAGGTGATCGACCAGCTCCTCGCCCAGGCGTTCGGCCGAATCGGTAATTCCGACATTGCGTGCCTGGGTGACCGCAAGCCCCGGATAGCCGCAGGGATCGACCGCGTGAAACGGCGAGAGGTCCATGTCGACATTGAAGGCGAGGCCGTGATAGCAGCAGCCGTTTCTCACCCGCAATCCGAGCGCCGCGATCTTGGATTCGTTGACGTAGACGCCGGGCGCGTCGGTGCGTCCTTCTGCTCCCACACCGTGCGCGGCGAGGAGCCCGATCACGGCGCGCTCCATGATCCGGACAAGCGGCCTCACCGTCAGGCCGCGGCGTCGCATGTCGATCAACAGGTACACCACGACCTGGCCCGGGCCGTGATAGGTGATCTGACCGCCCCGGTCGGCCCTGATGACGGGTATTGCGCTGGCGCCCCGGGGAAGATGTTCGCTGCGGCCGGCAACGCCCAGCGTGTACACGGGCGGGTGCTGGAGCAACCAGATCTCGTCGATTGTGTCTGACGTCCTCGCCGCAGTCAGCTCCCGCATGGCACGCCACGTCGCCTCGTAATCCACCGTGGCGAGCCGGCGCACGCGGGGCGGGGGCAGGTCGAACCCCCGGGCGATCACCGCGTCAGCTGCGGTCGCCGGGGCTGAAGGGGCTCCAATCTGCGCTTTGAAGGGTGGTGCGTTCATGGGTCCGGGCGGGCGGAGTACACTCGCGCCATGCGGTCAGTTTACCGGTTGTGGGCCAATGAGAGAAACGCGAGGAAAATGCTGCAACTTCAGGCGCTACCGCGCCGGCGCCGCCCGGTGCCGGGTATCGCCGGTTTCACCGGCGCGCTCGTTGGCGGCATGATGCTCGCAGCGCAGCTCGCGGCACAACAGGCGTCGGGCGACTACGCGACCGATCTCGGCATTGTGTACGCGGGATACCAGCGAATCATTGCGCTCAAAGAGGCCTGCGATGAGGCGGTGCCCGAGACCCGTGCCGCCAATGAGCGGGCGTTTGCCGCGTGGCAGCAGCGGCACCAGGAGCTTCTCGCCGAGCTGAAGCGTCGTGTGACGGCAATGATTCGTCGCGCATCCGAGGACGAGCGGGAGTATTCCCGCAACCTGGGCAAATACGAAGGGGCGATCCTCTTGAGCCGCGAGGAGCAGAAAGTATCGTTCCTCACCGCCGGATCCAACACGCTGCGGGCGCAATGCCAACGTGCACCCGAGCTGCTGAAAGGCCCCGAAGGCGATCTCGCCGTGGTCTTTGCGAGCGAGCTCGAGACGATTCGCAAGCGGAAGTAAGCGCCGCACTATGAATCTAGATTTTAGCTATGCTGCCCGTCAGATCAAAACGTTACGACGGTCGGCTCCGTGTTCTGACGACAGAAAGCGACAAATTCGGATTCAAATGGTCCCAAAAGTATCCCCACTTCAATACGCAGTGGAAACAAGCTCGTCAAACCGTCCCTAGACGGTGTTGGGTATATTCGCGCGGCTAGCGCCTATTGACGCGCAGTCAGGATTTGGGCGTCAACTTTGGTTCGCATGCGGTCGCTAACCATATTTCGTCGCGGATACAGCACGAATCTAAAGCCACGGCCGTCTCCCGCTTTTTCGACAATCTGGTTGCCCCCTCGAAGGATGCTCTGGGCGAATCCGGATCCCTATAGGCGTGCTCATTCGACTGTGAAATCTCCTAACGGCGTCATCGAATGGCATCCACGGCATTTCGGGTCGTGCCTTGTCAGATGCGCATGACAGCATTAATGGATACCACGACACATCGCGCTGCGCCGTTGCCTTTGCGATCGATGGGGAGTGCCCGTGCGGTGGGCGGCATGTCCCCGGCCAAGTGCGCAGATCCCGTTCACGTTGCTGGGTAGAGGGGTGGGGCGCTGACAAAATATGCGACAACTCGTGAGGTATTTGGCGAAAACATAGCGACAAGCTATTGAACTCAATGGGGAATTATGAGCATACTCGCCTAGTTCAACTACCCCATTGCGCGGACGGAATTTACGAAGCGCGAGGAACGACGATTTACCTGCTGAATCCAGCAGAAACATCCTTCGGTTCCGCTCCTGCGCGGGGCGACAGCCATTGCCCTCGTTTCACGCACTGCGCAAACGACACCGGCCCGCCCCGGGCTCCGCGACGGGCATGGGTGATCGTGCCGCTTTCCCCCGATCGGAGCCGGAAGCGCTGATGGCCTCGGCAGACACGATCAGCTCCGGCGCATCGCGCGGATCCGCCAGAACCTGGCGGGTCTACCGTCCGACCCGATGGAGTTACTGGGTCGCCCTCGGACTGGCTTGTGCCGCGATTGTCGTCACGGCGGGACAAAGCTACCGGTCGATTGACCGTGAGCTTGTCGATGTTGCCCTCGCCCGGCGGGCCGACGTGGCGCAGCTTGCTGCCGCCACTCTCTCCGAGAAGCTGGCGCGCCTCGTGGATCTCACCGTATCACTCGCTACCCGTGTGCGCTTCAGCGAGCTCGTTGCCGCGGGTCAATTCGAGCAAGCAGGCCATATCCTGGCGAGTGTCCCCACTGATTTTCCGTACGTCGAGCGCCTGTTCGTCACCGATGTCGAGGGCACGCTCCGCGCCGATGTCCCGTTCTTGCCGGGCGTGCGGGGCCGAAACTTTGCACACCGGGAGTGGTACCAAGGCGCTCGCAGTGGGTGGCGGCCTTTCGTTTCGCCCGTTTATCGACGTACCGCCTCGCCCCAGATCGAGGTATTCGCGGTAGCGGCTCCGATCCGCAGGTCCGGGGGCGATATCGTCGGCATTCTCGTCCTGCAATTCAGCGTCGCAACTTTTTTCGAGTGGCTTGAGGACTTGCAGTTCGCGCGCAGCGAGGTCCTGTACGTGGTTGACCAGAACGGGCGCATCGCCTTTCATTCGCGGGGAGGTCCAGGGACGAGCGCTGCGGACTATTCTGATGTGCCGGTAGTACAGAAGCTTAAACGGGGCGCACACGGAGTGGAAACGGCCTATGACCCGCGTGAGGGGGAAGATCAGGTTTTCGCCTACGCGCCGGTCTCCCCTTATGGGTGGGGCACGGTCGCTGCGGAACCGGCGCAGGCGGTGTTTGCACCGAAGAACCATCAGCTCAGGCGCCTGCTGACTGCGTACGGCCTGACGCTATTCCTGGTCCTTTGTGCGGTTTACCTGGCGTCGCGATTGAGAACTGCGCGGCGGCGATCCGCTGAAGATCGGCGCCTTAGCGCGGAACTGGAGCGCCGGGTGTCCGAGCGCACAGCTCAGCTGGAAGCCGCTAACAAGGAACTCGAGAGCTTCAGCTATTCCGTATCCCATGACTTGCGTGCGCCGCTGCGTGCGGTCGACGGTTTCTCGCGCATCCTCGAGGAGGATTTCGGCAAAACACTCGACGACGCCGCACGCGAACTGATCCACGTCGTGCGCACCAATGCGCAGAAGATGGGCCAGCTGATCGACGATCTCCTGGCTTTCTCACGCCTGGGCCGCCAGGCGCTGGCCCGCGTGGAAACGGACATGACCGCGCTTGCCCGCGAGGCGTATTCGAGCTTGGAGGCGACTTGCGGGGGCGTCGCGCTGGATCTGGCGCGCTTGCCCACAGCCCAATGCGACCCTGCATTGATGCGGCAGGTGTGGGTGAATCTGCTGTCGAACGCCTGCAAATTCAGCGCAGGACGACCAGTACCGCGCATCGAGGTCACCGGCTGGAAGGACCAGGGGGGTGACACCGTTTATTGCGTGCGGGACAACGGTGTCGGATTCGACATGGCCTACTACGGAAAGCTCTTTGGCGTGTTCCAGCGCCTGCACTCGGAGGAGCAATTTCCTGGCACGGGGGTCGGGCTCGCGATCGTCCAGCGCGTGATCTCGCGCCACGGCGGGCGCGTGTGGGCGGAAGGGAAACCGGACGAAGGTGCTGCGTTCTACTTCGCCTTGCCACAGGGAGCGCTGCATGGCTGACGCGTTAAGCTCCGTCGAAATCCTGCTTGTCGAGGACAGTGCGGCCGATGCAAGACTCACAATGCGTGCGCTCGGCCAACAGAACATCGCCAATCGGGTGACCTGGCTCAAGGACGGCGCGGAGGCGCTCGATTTCATTTTTTGTCGAGGCACTTACGCCGGGCAGCGGGAGCAGATGCCCAAACTTATCTTGCTCGACCTGAAACTGCCGAAGGTCGACGGCATCGAAGTGCTTCGCCAGATCAAGGCCGATGGACGCACCCGGTCAATTCCGGTTGTCATGCTGACATCTTCGGCCGAGGAAAACGACATGGTGAAAAGCTATCGACTCGGCGTGAATAGCTACATCGTCAAGCCGGTGGATTTCGCCCGCTTCAGCGAGGTCGTCGCCAGGGCCGGACTCTACTGGATGGTGGTCAATCGTACGCCTTAGCAGGCAACGTGGAATCAGCGGATGGAAAGTGAGCTGCAAATCCTGATCGTCGAAGACTCGCCCGCAGACGCGGCGCTGTGCGAGCGGGAGTTGAAGAAGGCCGGTTTACGGTTCAGGATCCTGCGCGTCGAAACGCGTGATGCCTACGAGCGCGCGCTCATCGACTTCAAGCCGGATCTGATACTGTCCGATTTCAGTATGCCGGCTTTCGATGGGCTTACGGCATTAGAGCTAGCGCTCGAGCGTCTGGGCGACATCCCGTTCGTGTTCGTATCCGGAACCATCGGCGAGGACCGAGCGGTCGAGGCCATGCGGCGAGGGGCGACCGACTATGTGCTGAAAGACCGCCTCCAACGCCTGGGGCTGGTCGTCAAGCGCGTACTGCAGGAAGCGCAGGAGCGGCGCGCGGCGCGGCGGGCCGAGGAAGCGTTGCGGGTGAGCGAGGAGCGTTTCCGCTCGGTCATGCAACATTTGCCGGCACGCGCCGCGATCCGTGACCTGCAAGGCAGATTCCAGTTCGTGAACGAAATGTGGGAACGCGTAACCGGAATGCAGGCGGAAACCGCGCTGCGACGCCGTTACGATGAGATCCTCCCAGCGGAGGAAGCTGCTGCGGCGAAAGCGGCAGACGAGGAGGTGATCAGGACCGGCAGGGCGGTAAACAGGACGTTTCGCGAGAACCTCGGCCATGGCGTCAGGTGGTGGTATTCCACACACTTCCCGATTCGCGATGCGCAAGGAAGCATCTCCGGCACGGCGACCATCGCGATTGACGTCACGGAACAGAAAGAGCAGGAAGAGAAAATCGCGCGTCTCAGCCGCATCCGTGAAGTCCTGAGCGGCATTAACTCGGCGATCGTGCGTATACGCGACCGCCAGGAGCTCGTCACCGAAGCTTGCCGCATCGCAGCGGAGCACGGCAAATTCGGCCTCGCCTGGATAGGCGCCTACGATCCAAAAACGGGGGACGTCACGCCCATCGCCTGGACAGGCGTAGGCTCGGAGAGCCTGAAACGCCACAAGGCAACCACGCGCCCCAACGTGCCGGAGGGCCACGGCTCGGTTGGGCGCGCGATTCGAGAACGAATACCCATATATACAAACGATCTTGCTGCGGAAGCGGGGGTGGGAGGCAAGCGCCGTCAGGCGATGCGTGAGCTTGGCTATCGCTCGTTGATCGCGCTGCCACTCGTTGTGGACAATACGGTTGCGGGAGTTTTGGTGCTGTTCACGAACGAACCCAACTTCTTCAATGACGAAGAATTGAAGCTCCTGACCGAACTTGCAGCCGACATCTCGTTCGCGCTTGATCACATCGGCAAGGAGGAGCGGCTCAACTATCTCGCCTATTACGACGCGCTCACGGGGCTTCCCAACCGCACGCTATTCAACGAGCGCGTCTCGCAGCTCATCCACGCTGCGGGGTCGGAGCCGACGAGCATCGCCGTGGTGGTGCTCGATCCCGAGCGCTTCCGCAACATCAACGAGATGGTGGGCGTGGCGGCGGGGGATCGACTCCTGGGGCAAATCGCAGAACGCCTGAGCCATGCCGTGGGAGACCGCGGGAGTGTCGCGCGCATCAGCGCCGATCAGTTTGCCGCGGTGCTCGGGGGCGTGCACAGTGGCACCGACGTCGCGCACGTGCTCGAGAACCGCATTTTCACCGCGCTTAGCGAGCCCTTCTCGGCTGCAGGCCATGAGCTTCGGATCCCGTTCAAGGCCGGCATTGCGATGTATCCGGCTGACGGCAGCGAGGCCGAGTCACTGTTCATGAATGCGGAGGCGGCGTTGGCCAAGGCAAAGGGCTCCGGGGAGCGCTTCCTCTTCTACGCCACCCAGATGAACGCGCGGGTGGCTGAACGCCTCAACCTCGAGAGCGAGCTACGCCGCGCGGTCCTGAAGGAACAGTTCGTTTTACATTACCAGCCGCGTTTCGACCTCAGCACGGGGCAGATCAGCGGTTTCGAGGCGCTAATCCGCTGGCAGCATCCTGAGCGCGGGTTGGTGCCGCCTGGCCAGTTCATCACCATCCTGGAGGACACCGGGCTGATCTTCGAAGCGGGCCGCTGGGCGCTCAAGCGAGCGGCCCTTGACCATGCCGCCTGGCGTGCACAGGGCTTTGAGGTGCCGAGAATTGCGGTCAATGTCTCCGCCATCCATTTGCACCGCAAGGACTTCGTGGAAGACGTCAAGACCGCATTGGCCGCCGCTGATACATCCGGCGCCTACATTGACATCGAACTTACCGAATCGATGCTCATGGAGGATGTCGAGGGTAGCATTGCCAAGCTCAGGGCGATCCAAGGGATGGGGCTCCAAATTGCAATCGACGACTTCGGCACGGGCTACAGCTCCCTGAGCTATATTGCCAAGCTGCCCATCAATTCGTTGAAAATCGACCGCTCGTTCGTGTCTCAGATGGCGCGCGGGCCCGGGCAGATGGCCCTGGTGTCCACAGTGATATCTCTCGCGCGCGCACTGAACCTCAAGGTGGTGGCGGAGGGGGTAGAGACGGAGGAGCAGGCTAATCTTCTGCGCCTCCTGCGGTGCGATGAGGCGCAGGGCTACTTGTTTGGACGCCCCGAACCATTGGATCAGGTCAAACGGCTGATCAAGTAGCGTCCACGCGTTCGCCTAGCGAGCGCTCTGCTGGTTGCCCTCCCGAATGGGTACCTCTGCGTCGCACAACACGGCTTCGAAGTGGTAGTCACCGGAAACTTTAAGCTTCCCGAGATATTCATTCGCTTGCCTCTCCGACTTGAACCGCCGAGCCTGACCTGAAGCAACGGAACACAACCGGCCCTCCTCACTGACGGCAATGCCTTCCTTGATGCCAGTCGCGGCCCCTGCGCGGGTGCCTGCGCTTCCCGCTACGCGCAACTCGAACCAATGGGTTGATCCCATAAGAATGCTTCCAATTCGCGAAACAATGACCACTCAAATCAAGTCTAGCATGGTAAGAGAATGCCGTTAAGCACCGCTCGGTACGCTGGGTACGACCAGCCTGCAGGCCCATCGGCGCAGCGCCGTACCTTCAGGATCAGAAGCTCCGGATTAGCCCCTTGTTCGTCCGTCAGTTCTGCGCGTTTTTCGATGCAAAAGACACTAGCACGAGCTCGACGAGAAGTGCAGAACCAATAATGAAATGACTTCTACTCACCATTCACTATTCACTTTCTTCCGAAATCAGCGCAGCTGGCCGATCGGGCCCGGCGGGGCGATCCCAAAACCCTGCGCGTAATCCACGCCGATCTCCCGGAGCTTCGCAAGCGTCTCGTCAGTCTCGACAAACGCACCGATTGTGCGCATGCCAAATCGCTGGCAGGCTGTGTTGATCGCTTTCACCTTGGCGAGTTGCATGCGGCTCCTCAGGATGTGTTGGGTAAGGTGCCCGTCGATTTTCAGAAAGTCGATGGCGAGCCCTTTGACGTGGGCGAACGACACCCGGGCGCTGCCAAACCCGTCCAGCGTGAAGCGGCAGCCAGCGGGCTTGAGTGCAGCGACGAACGCCCGCGCGCTGTCCGGCTGCGCGATCGCGTCGATCTCGTTTAACTCGAAGCAAAGTGAGTCTGGCGGGACGCGGGATCCCTCGAGCTCCCTGCGCACGAAGCGGGCGAACTGGAAGCTGCCAAACGAGGAGAGCGAGAGATTGACGCAGAAGATCGGCGGTTGCCAGCCCGGCTCCGACCGAAGCCGCCGTTCAAACCAGCCGAGCAGATTGCGAACCACCCAGCAGTCGATGTCTTCCATCATTCCGTAATTCTCCGCGACCGGGATGAAACCGCCCGGCGGCAGCAAGTTGTCCTCTTCCTCCCGCAGGCGGAGCAGGATCTCATAGCATTCGCGCAGGCCGGGCGTGAGCGGAAGGATTCTCTGCGCGAACAAGAGGAATTGATTGTCGCGCAATGCCAGTTCGAGCTTGTGCCGCGGATTCGACCATCCCATCATCTCCTCGGCGAAGGAGCGCAGGTAGACGGTTTGCACGCCTTCGCTCGCAGGGGCAGCTGATTGGGCGGCTGTCTTCTCGTCAGCTTTTGCCATCGTTCTGAAGAAGCGAGCGCGCGGGGTTCAATGCTACGCCTTGATCGGGCTTCGGGGAACCCTCCCACCGCGCCTACATGTTGGGATAATTCGGTCCGCCATCGCCTTCTCGCGCGGTTCAGCTAACCGGGCGTTCGCCGCTCTGGTATGCGTTGGAGTGGAGAATGGTGGGTGGTACAGGGTTCGAACCTGTGACCCGTGCCGTGTGAAGGCAGCGCACACCGTCTCGGTGGGCGCTCCCTCATGGAGTCTCACGGTAGTGGTGGTCATCCGGATCCTCGCGCTGGTCGCGTCGGGCGTCGCGCCGTACGACCGGCTCACGTGGTTCATGGAGGTCGCGCCGGCGCTGATCGCGCTCCCGCGCCTCCTGGTGAAGAACGGGGCAGCGGGCACTTTGGGGTAGAATTGCGCGGCGAGCGCATCGCAAGGGAGACGGGAAATGGGCAAAGGCGATTTACGTACGCGTCGCGGCAAGATCTTTCGCGGCAGCCATGGCAAGACGCGGCCGCGCAAGCGCAAGAAGAAGAAATCCGCCGCGCGATGAGATGAGAAGTCAGGAGACCGTATGACACAGGCCAGCACCGTCAAGCTCGATACCGGCAGCCGCTTCCCCAACATCGAATTCCAGCTGCTCGACGGGTCGAAGCTCACCCTGCCGGGAGCGTGGTCAGGCCGTTGGGGCACGCTGATCTTCTACCGCGGCCACTGGTGACCCTATTGCCGTCAGCAGTTTGCTGACTTCCAGCAGAAGCTGCCCGAGCTGAAGGAGCTCGGCATCGAAGTGCTCGCGGCGTCCGTCGACAACGAACAGGATACGCACCGCATGGTGCAGGAGACTGGCGTCACATTTCCCGTCGCTTGTGGGCTCGATCCGGAGCGCATGAGCGAGTTGACCGGCGCGTTCTGGGAAACGAGGCGCCGGATCCTGCACGCGACGGGTTTCCTCATCAAGCCCGACGGCACCTTGGCGCACGCCGTGTACGCGAGCGGTCCGATCGGCCGCTACAGCGCCTCAGACGTCATCAAGAACGTCAAGTTCATGACCCAACCGAAGACCTGATCTTAGAGGACCATGACGACCATCGGGTGGTCGCAGAGCTCGCGGTAGAGGCCGTCCAACTGATCGCGCGACGTGGCGCGGATGACGCAGGTGATGCTGAGATAGCGGCCGCGCTTGCTGGTTTTCATCTCCATGCTGGCGCCGTCAAACTCCGGAGCATGGCGCCGCACGATCTCGAGCACCGCCTGGGCAAAGCCTGCCTGCGTGCCGCCGAGGACCTTGATCGGAAAGTCGCAGGGATATTCGAGCAGCGAAACTTCCATGAGCGCGGCGCAATATCAGGCCGCTTGACGCATGATCCTGCGCTTGAACTCCTGAAAAGCGCCGTAGATGACCTTGAAAACCGGGCCCGGCTTCCCGTCGCCCACCGGCCGCCCGTCGAGTGTCGTGACGGCGAGCACTTCCTTTGATGAAGAAGTAAGCCACAGCTCATTCGCGCCGCGCACCTCGTCTTCCCCGATCTCGCGCACCTCGACCGGCACCTTGCTGGCCGCCGCCAGCTCGAGCACGACGTCATAGGTGATCCCCGGCAGCACGAGATGATTCTTGGGCGGCGCAAGGAGCACGCCCGCCTTGACCGCGAAGACGTTGCTCGACGAGGCCTCCGTCAGATAGCCATCCCGGAACATCACCACCTCGTCGGCGCCGGCATCGACAGAGCGCTGCCGCATCAGGCAGTTTCCCAGGAGCGAGGTGATCTTCAGGTCGCACCGCAGCCAGCGGAAATCCGTTGCCGTGACGGCCGAGCCTCCTTTCTCGACGAGCTCGCGCGACGGGGTGGAAAGCGGGCTGCTCATCATGAATACCGTCGGCGCGACACCCTTGGGGAACGCATGGTCGCGCCTGGCGACGCCGCGTGTCACCTGAAGGTAGACCGCCTGGTCTTCGGCGGCATTCCGCTCGATGATCTGGTGCACAAGCCGGGTCCACTCCGCATCGGCGAGAGGCGCCTCCAGGCGTATGGCCTCGAGACTTCGACGCAGGCGCGCCAGATGCTCCGCCAGGCGGAAGGGGTGGCGCGAATACACCGGAATCACTTCATAGACGCCGTCGCCGAAGATGAACCCGCGGTCGAGCACCGACACGCGGGCATTCTCGAGCGGCATGAATTCGCCGTTCAGATACACGATCTCGCTCATCCTGTCCTCTCGAAGCCGGATAAATTCACCGACGATTTCGATGCGTCCCGCCGCAGCCAGTCTACACCGAAAGGCAAGAACCTATTTCATATACAGGCACGTGTGCGACGGAGGCGATGTGGGATGCAGTTCGAGGAGGAGGGCCCGAAAAAATATGTCGATATTTCGAGGGTCCCCGACGAAGAAAGGCGCCCAGATCGCCCCGTCCCTCCGGGTTGCGGCCAGGACGGTCGGCTGCGTCGTTGCCCTCCTCGACCATATCGACATATGGCCTTCGTCGGGCGCCTTGCATCCGGTCCGTCCTGGCCGCAACGCATCACGCGCCTGTATATGAAATAGGTTCTACTGACCCGGGTCAGTGGAACCACAAGCGGATGGAATCCCACGCCCGTCCGAAAATGCCCGCGGCGGGCACGCTCTCCAGCGCGACGACCGGCAGCTCGCGATACGGTTTGGCGTCGAAGAGGACTTTCATCGTGCCGACCCGCTGGCGGGCCGTGATCGGCGCGAGGAGGGGCTGTTTGCCCTCGACCGTCGCGCTCAACTTGCCCCGCTGGCCCTTGGGCAGGGTGACATAGAGATCGGTGGCGAGTCCGGCCTTGACCGAATCGGCCGAGCCCTTGAACACCTGCAGGGTCGCCACGGGTTCATTCCTGGCGTAGATGCGGTAGCTGTCGTAGAACTGAAACCCGTAGTTGAGGAGCTTCTGGCTCTCGACGGCGCGGCCCGATTCGCTTGCCGCGCCCAGCACCACGGAGATCAGCCGATGCTCGCCGCGCTTCGCCGACGTGATCAGGCACCAGCCCGCACTCTCGGTGTGGCCGGATTTCACGCCATCGATGGTGGGGTCGGTCCAGAGCAGCCGGTTGCGATTGGCCTGCTTGATCTTGTTGTAGGTGAAATCCTTCTGGGAATAGAGCTCGTAGTACTTGGGAAAATCCCGGATGATGGCGCCCGCCAGAGCCGCAAGGTCCTCGGCCGTCGAGTAGTGATCGGCGTGCGGCAATCCCGTGGCGTTCACGAAGCGGGTGTTCTTGAGCCCGAGGCGCTGCGCCTCGCGGTTCATGACCTGGGCGAACACCTCCTCGCTGCCTGCGATGGCCTCGGCAAGCGCGACACTCGCGTCATTGCCGGACTGCACGATCATGCCGTTCAGGAGCTGGCTCACCGTCACCGGCTTGCGCGGCTCGATGAACATCCGCGAGCCGCGCGTGCGCCACGCGGTGACCGACACCGGCACCTGCTGATGAGGGCGGATTCGCCCCTGCTCGAGGGCGGTGAACGCAATGTATGCGGTCATCAGCTTGGTGAGCGAGGCCGGCTCGACCCGCGCCTGAGCGTTGTGCTCGGCCAGGCGCCTGCCGCTGTTGAAATCGACGAGGAGGTAGGCCTTGGCCGCGACGGCGGGGGCGGGTGGGACCGGAAGCGGGGGCTGCTGGGCGTGCAGCAACGAGGCGACGACGAGCAGCCAGAAAGCAACGATCAGACGCATGATGTCTCGCGAGCAGGAATTATAGCAGAGCACAAGATTCCTCGAATCAATCAGTTGCAGATGAGAGCGGCTCGGCCTGACGTCGCGCACTTGAAAACGGCGGCGCGGCTCCCATATGGAGGTTGTCGGCGCATTGCGCCTCCTGTTTGTTGATGGAGACTTAACGGAGAATGGCTATGGCGAATCTCACACGATACAGCCCGTTGGATGATGTATTTGATGATCTGTTCCGTGGTTTCTTCGTGCGGCCGGTGCGGTATGAAGGGCAGGCAAACACCGGTGCTGCTTTTCGCGTGGACGTGGCCGAGAACGACAAGGCCTACACGCTTCGCGCGGAGCTCCCCGGCGTAAAGAAGGAAGACATCCACGTGACGATCGATGGCGACACCGTTTCGGTCAGCGCGGAAGTCAAGGCTGAGAAGGACGTGAAAAATGGCGAGCGCATCCTGCGTTCCGAGCGACACACCGGCAAGCTCTATCGCGCTTTCACGCTGGGGCAGGCAATGGACGAGGCCTCGGCCACGGCGAAGTTCAGCGATGGCGTGCTCGATCTGACGCTGCCGAAGAAAGCGGCTGTCCAGGCGAAGCGGATCACGATTCAGTAAACGTTAAGTCCGGACGGCTTTGCCGCCGGCTTGACTCCGCGCGTTGGAACGGACGGAGCACGCTCCGCCGTTCACCGCGCGGGACGAGCAACGAAACGGCGGGGCGAGAGCCCTGCCGTTTCTTTTGGCTATCCCGTAGAATAGCCGGCGGCCGACATCGCTCCCACCCTCATGGCACTCACCGGCACCACCGCCGCCGACCGGGCAAAGATCCTCGCCGAGGCCCTGCCGTACATCCAGCGCTTCCACGGCAAGACCATCGTCATCAAGTACGGCGGCAACGCCATGACCGACGAGAAGTTGAAGCGCAGCTTTGCGCGCGATGTCGTGCTGCTGAAGCTCGTCGGCATGAATCCCGTGGTCGTGCACGGCGGCGGTCCGCAGATCGACGACCTGCTCAAGCGCGTGGGCAAGAAGGGGGAGTTCGTGCAGGGCATGCGCGTGACCGACGCCGAAACCATGGATGTCGTCGAGATGGTGCTGGGAGGCCAGGTCAACAAGGAAATCGTCAACCTGATAAACCAGCATGGCGGCCGCGCAGTAGGCCTGACAGGAAAGGACGGCGGGCTCATCCGCGCCAAGAAGATGCTGGTGCGGGGCGGCGCCGATTCGGATGCCCTGCTCGACATAGGCCAGGTGGGTGAAGTGGAAGCCATCGATCCCGCGATCGTGCACCAGCTCTACGCCCATAACTTCGTCCCTGTGATCGCGCCCCTGGGCGTCGGCAGGAAGGGCGAGACCTACAACATCAACTCCGATCTCGTCGCCGGCAAGATCGCAGAAGTGCTGAAGGCGGAGAAACTGGTCGTTCTTACCAACACGCCGGGCGTGCTCGACAAGAACGGAAAGCTGCTGACGGGCCTCAGCGCGCGCAAAATCGACGAGCTCTTCGCCGATGGAACGATCTCCGGTGGCATGCTGCCCAAGATCGGCTCGGCCCTGGAGGCCGTGAAAAACGGGGTCAACAGCTGTCACATCATCGACGGACGGGTGGAGCACGCGCTGCTGCTCGAGGTGCTGACCGACGAAGGCGTTGGCACCCTCATCCGGCGTCGCTGAGCGCAGCGCGCTTGTTACCCGGCGGCCGTTCAAAGTTCAATGTGCGGCAACGCCACGCCCATTGAACGTTGAACCCGGAGCGTTGAATCTGGAACGCGGAGCGCGTTGATGTGGCGTCGTGCCTGGATCTTCGATCTGGACGATACCCTGCACAATGCGCGCCCCCATATTTTTCCGCACATCAACCGGGCAATGACGGCCTACCTTCAGGCGCATCTCGGGCTCGATGAATCGGCTGCCGGGGAACTGCGGCGCCATTACTGGCAGCGCTACGGGGCAACGCTGCTCGGACTGATGCGCCACCACGCGACCGATCCAAGGCACTTTCTGTGGCACACGCACCAGTTCCCGGCGCTTGATCGCATGCTCGTGCGGGAGCCGCAGCTGCGCGCCACGGTGCGCAGGCTGCCGGGCCGGAAGTACGTCTTCTCCAATTCACCCGTGCGCTACTCCCGCGCCGTCCTGCGCGCCCTCGCGATCGCGGATCTTTTTCACGACGTGTTCTCGATCGAGCAGGCGCGATATCGCCCGAAACCCGACACCTACGGGTTTCTGCGATTGTGCCGCGTCAACCACCTCAAGCCGCACCGCTGTATCATGGTGGAAGATTCATTGGAGAACCTGCGCACCGCAAGCCGGCTTGGCATGAAAACAGTGTGGGTCACGCGTTCCGCCAAGGCCCCGGATTTCGTGGACGTGCGCATTCCGAGCCTCATGCATTTGCCCGAGAGGCTGGCATCCTTACAATAGGGCCGGGTGAGCGGCGCGGACGGGAACATGGCGGTGAAAACGGGCGATCGCAAGGACCAGATCCTGCAGACGCTGGCCGAGATGCTGGAGCAGCCTGCGGGCGAGAGGATCACCACCGCGGCGCTGGCCGCGCGGCTGCGGGTGTCGGAGGCCGCGCTCTACCGGCACTTCAAGGGCAAGGCACAGATGTTCGAGGGGCTGATCGAGTTCATCGAGCAGACGCTCTTCGCGCTGGTGAACAGGATTAC
>Ga0256867_10000035_pt1 | contig 46524 bp, 47 predicted proteins | sample RVTome_15_FD_185939 | JGI IMG/M metagenome (GOLD analysis project Ga0256867, IMG submission 185939) | Soil microbial communities from uranium-contaminated site in the Upper Colorado River Basin, Wyoming, United States - RVT150D86 (HiSeq) ... | reverse complement strand
GACCCTCGATCCGTGTCGGTAGCAGAAGGGTGCGAACATCAGCAGTTCTCCAATTGGTTGCATCGTCTCCAGTCGAACATGGCAAGGCGAGCCTGCTGGACCTGCAGTGAGGACTCCACCAGGTCTGAGAGGGTGGCCTCGGATCGTCTCAGGGTCTGATGTGACTCCCATGCCTCTGCCAACTGGTGGTACAGGCTGTCGAAAGTCTCGGTCGCGTACATCGTGAGGCTCCTCCTCGGTAATAAGCTAATCCGATATGAGTCCTTACATGATACGTCGGCTGCTGTAATTAGTCAAGGAGATTTCACTTATTACAGTTTCCAGCTTGGTGAGCGAATGCCCTGTTGGCGCTCCCAAGCAACCCATGGAGGTAGCGTGGTCGGTACTTTGAGTGAAAGGTCAAATACCGATGTCTGATTCGGACGTGGCGCGCCTCGACTCACTGCTCGAGTCGCTGATCGTCGAGCACCCTCCCGCCGAGACCCCCCAGACCGAGTTCTGGGGAGCCCAATATGACAAGGGACTGGCCTGGGCGTGGCACCCGGAGGGCTTCGGTGGGCTCGGTCTGGAGCGAAGACACCAGACTCGGATCAATCAAGCGTTGGAGGAGGCCGGGGCCTCGATCGAGAACCGATCCACCAATCTCCTCGGCATCGCCATGGGGGCAGGAGTGCTCGACGCCCATGCCACCGATGAGCAGAAGAGACGGTGGCTGCGCCCGATGTTCACCAACGAGGAGATCTGGTGCCAGCTCTTCAGTGAGCCGGGAGCCGGCTCCGATGTGGCCGGTCTGTCCACCAGGGCGGTCAGGGACGGTGATGAGTGGGTGGTCAACGGTCAGAAGGTGTGGACCACCCTGGCCCACATCGCCAAATGGGGCATGCTGATCACCCGAACCGATCCGGAGGCTCCCAAGCACCAGGGTCTCACCTACTTCATCGTCGACATGACCGCACCCGGTGTCGACGTGCGCCCCCTCTTCCAGATCACCGGGGAGGCTGAGTTCAGCGAGGTGTTCTTCAACGACGTCCGGATCCCCGACGACAACCGGATCGATGCGGTGGGCGCCGGATGGAGAGTGGCCCTGACCACCCTGATGAACGAGCGAATAGCCATCGGAGGTGGGGACGCCCCCCGGGAGAGCGGCTATATCCGCCAGGCCGTCGAGGTGTGGCGGGAGACCGGAGGGGACGACCCGGTGATGAGGGACCGGCTTCTCTCCCTTTGGGCCGACGCCGAGGCTGCCCGTCTCACCTCGATGCGGGCCAACGAGCTGGCCGGCGCCGGGATCCCCGGCCCGGAAGGCTCCACCGGAAAGCTGGCCTGGGCCAATCTGAACAAGAAGATCACATCCTTCACCGTAGAACTCATGGGCCTCGACGGGACCCTGTACCCCGACGGCTACGACCTGGTCAGACCCAAAGGCGTCCGCCGGCATGGGCCCCAGAAGGCCTTTCTCCGGACCCGAGCCAACTCCATCGAAGGCGGGACGTCGGAGATCATGTTGAACATCCTCGGCGAGCGCGTTCTCGGTCTTCCCGGTGAGCCCAGGGTCGACAAGGACCTGCCCTGGTCGGAGGTTCCCCGTGGCTGAGAGGCCCACCTACGCCTCGACCGAAGAACAGGGCATGATTCGTGACACTGCCCGCCAGTACCTCGAGGACCGGGTCGGTCTAGGCCGGGTGAGGGATCTGATGATGTCCGAGGAGGGGTTCGACCCCGTGATTTGGAAGGAGATGGCGGAACTGGGCTGGACCGGTCTCGCCATCGCGGAGGGCCATGGTGGTGCCGGATTCGGGCCTGTCGAGATGGGGGTGCTCCTGGAGGAGATGGGGAGGCAGGTGACCCCCGGGCCGTTCTTCGCCAGCGCAGTCCTGGCGACCACGGCGATCCAGGAGATCGGCACCGCGTCGCAACAGCAGGCGTGGCTGCCCAGGCTCGCCTCGGGTGAGACCGTGGCCAGCCTCGCCGTCTTCGAGGAGCCCAGGAACTGGAGTCCGGCCGATCCTTCGACGTCGGCCTTTCTCAGCGATGACCGTTGGACGATCAATGGTTCGAAGCGCTCGGTGATGTCCGGCGGAACCGCCGACATTCTGTTGGTCACCGCGGGCACCGAGGACGGGGTCGGTGTGTTCCTCGTCGACCCGGGGTCGGACGGTGTAGTGATCGAGGAGGAGCCGGTGCTCGACCCCACCCGCCGACAGGCAAAGGTCAGGTTGGACTCCGTCGTGGTCGACTCCGCCGCCCATCTCGGAGAGGCCGATGCCACTGCCGCACTCGGCCGCACTCTCGCGTTGGGCACTGTTGCCCTGGCATGCGAGCAGGTCGGCGGTGCGCAGAGATGCATGGAGATGTCGGTTGAATATGCCAAGACTCGGTACCAGTTCGGCCGTCCCATCGGGTCGTACCAGGCGATCAAACATCGCTGCGCCAACATGTTGATGAGGGTGGAGCACGCCAAGTCGGCGGCTTACCACGCAACCCGGGTGACCGAGGACCTATCAGAGTTGGCGATCGCAGCTCCTCTCGCCGGATCGGTTGCGTCCGAGGCCTACGTGTGGGTGGCAGGCGAGAACATCCAAGTCCACGGGGGGATCGGGTTCACCTGGGAGCACGACGCCCACATATATCTCAAGCGGGCCATGGCGTCGTCGCTGTCACTGGGGTCTCCCCATCACCAGAGGGATCTGCTCGGGAGGGCGCTGCATATCTGAAAATCTTTGCCCGCCCGTTCTGTGCGGATCTATGGCGTCTGGGTCCGCATAGATCCTCACAGAACGGTCAGGGAACAGTGGATCACCCGTGCCCGGAATAGGGGATTCGGGCTACTTGCTGCGCAGCTTGGGGTCGAGGGCGTCGCGCAGACCGTCACCGATGTAGTTGACACTCATCACGGTCAGGGAGATCAGCACCCCCGGTGCGATGACCCGCATCGGTGACAACTGGAGATAGTTGTTGCCGTCGAAGAGGAGACGGCCCCAGGTGGGGAAGCTCGCCGGGAAACCGAGCCCCAGGAAGGAGAGCGCCGACTCGGTGATGATGGCGACCGCCACCCCGAGGGCCGCGGAGACCATGACCGGGCTCAGGGTGTTGGGAAGTATGTGGCGCATGATCACGTTGCGCTTCCGAGTCCCGATGCTGTTGGCGGCGAGGACGAACTCCTCCTCCTTGATCGAGAGGACGTCTCCGCGGACGACACGCGCGGTTTGCATCCAGCTGGTGACACCGATGATGAACACCACCAGCAGGAAGATCCCCAGCTCTTCGCCGAAGGCATCCTTGAGGCTGTCCCTGAAGAGCATGATGACCACCAGCAGCAAGGGGAGGATGGGCAACGCAAGGAACAGGTCGGTGATCCGCATCAGCGGGCCGTCGAGCTTGCGGAAGAACCCGGAGATGATGCCCACCGCGGTTCCCAGGAACACTCCCACCAGCATGGCGGCGAAACCCACGGCGAGGGAGATGCGACCACCGACCAGGACACGGGCGAGGACGTCACGACCGATGTTGTCGGTGCCGAGTGGGTGTTGCGCGGAAGGCGCCTGGTTGGTTATCGAGGTGTCGACGGCATAGGGGTCGACCCCGTAGATGACCGGCCCGAAGACGGTGGCGAAGACGATGAGGGCGAGGAGGACCAGCCCGACCACGGCGCCCTTGTGCTTCTTGAACTGACGCCAGACGTCCTGGCGCAGCGTGCGATGCTGCTCACCGCTGCCCGGCGCCGCTAGACCGGTCTGTTCTTCGATTCGCTCCTGTGTCGTTGCCATGTCCGTCCTGTTCGATCAGTCGTATCGGATCCGCGGGTCCATGACGCCATAGGTGACGTCGGCGATCAGGTTGAACACCACGATGAGAACCGCGAACATGAAGGTGAGGGTCTGCACCATCGGCACGTCGGATTGACCGATGGAGACTATCAACAACTGTCCCAGCCCGTTGATCCTGAAGATCTGCTCGGTGATGATGGCACCGGCGAAGATGCCCGGGACCTGGAGGGCGATGAGGGTGATGACCGGGATCAGGCTGTTCCTCATTACGTGGGTCATCACCACGCGGTTCTCCCTCAGGCCCTTGGAGCGTGCGGTGCGGACGTAGTCCTTGTTCAGATTGTCGAGCATCGACGACCGGGTGAACCGGCTCAGCGCGGCCGCGTTGAACAGGGAGAGGACCGCGATCGGCATGATCATCTGCTCGACCTGGAACCAGACGCTGTCCCAGCTGGTCCAGTCGACCACGTGTGTCGTGGTGTAGAAGGAGGGAAACCAGCCCAGCCAGACGCTGAAGATCACGATGGCGAGCAGCCCGGTGAAGAACACCGGGACCGAGTATCCGACCATGGTGACGAAGGTGCCGATGTTGTCGAAGGCGGAGTACTGCTTGTAAGCCGAGATCACCCCGACCGGGATGGCGATGAGGATTCCCAGGATGAAGGCGATGCCCAGGACCCAAAGCGTCTGGGGCAGCCGCTGCCAGATGATGTCGACGGCGGGTGCACGGGACGACCAGGAGATGATGCGGGCCCGGCTCTCGCAGTCACCTATGCAGGTCCCGAAGATCGAGTCTATGGCTTGGAGCGGCTCGTTGATGAACATGAGCTGCATCCACTTCACCCACTTGACCATGAAGGGCTCGTTGATGCCGAGCGATTCCCTGATCGCCTCCCGTATCTCGGCGGGGATGGTGAGGGGGAGCTGACTGGTGGGGTCGCCGGGGGCGAAGTCGAGGATGGCGAAGATGATCAGGCTGATGACGACCAGCGTTGGTATGGCGAACAGGGTTCGCCTGAGGATGTACCTGCCCATCTCTACCTGCCGAGGTTCGTGGTAAGAGAGCCTTTCGGGTTTGACCCCGAAAGGCTCTCTTGTCAGTAGGTCGAAGTCTAGAGCAGCTCTAGGAGCTGCGGGTCCAGTCTTCGATATTCCAGTACTCGGAGTCCCAACCGTTCAGGTCGCCTTGTCCCTGAATGGTGTTGGCGAACGCCGACACGCTGGCCCGGTTGATGATGGGGATCGTGGAGTACTCCACGATTATGTCATTCAACTGGATGACCAGCTCGGAACGAGCGGGATCGTCGAGAGCCGTTCCCGACAACTGGTCGTGGAGGGCGTCGAACTCCTCATTGCAGAGACGAACGACGTTGCCACCACCCCAGCTATTGGTCGACTCGGGGATCGACTCGCATCTCCAGTCCTGTAGGTAACCCTGGGCGTCAGGGCCCGCGGAGCTGTTGGTGTACATCTGAATGTCCGTGAAGAACTTCCAGATGGACGCGTCGCTGGCCGCGGTCCCGTCGAAGAACAGGCTCGCATCTTCGTTGCGCATGTTGGTGGCAACGCCGATCTGCTCCCAGTACACCGCGATCAGGTCCTGCTCGGACTGACGCACCGCGTTGGTCGAGGTCACGTAGTCGAACTCGAGGGGAACGCCGTCGGGCGTCTCTCGAACCCCGTCACCATCGGTGTCCACGTACCCGTTGTCATCGAGCAGCGCGTTGGCGGCCTCGAGGTCCTGGGTGCAGATGTCGTCGTTGTTGGTCGACACCGCCCCCTCCACGGGCCAGATGTTGCAGGTGGGCTCACCTGCGGGACCGTAGCCGACGGCCACGATCTCCTCGCGGTTTATGGCCAGGGAGAGCGCATCGTGCAGAACCGTGTTCTCGAAGAACACCGGGTTCGGGTTATTGCCCTCCTGATAGTCAGACGGTGGGTCACCATCCGGGTCGGTCTGGTTCAGGTTGATGTGCTCGACGCTGGAGTTGAACCCGGCGAAGATGGTGCCGATGCCGGTGGCCTCCATGGGCCCGAGGATCTCGGGCGCCACCTGGAGGTTCCAGGCATAGTCCGCTTCTCCGATCTCGAGGACGGAGCGTGCGGCCGACTCGGCGTCGCCGCCACCCTTGATCTCGATGGTGCCGAAGAAGGGCTTGCCCTCATCGAAACCGCGATAGTTCGGGTTGATGTCGTAGAGCACCGTGTCCTCCGGCCTGAGCTCGGACACCATGTAGGGACCCGTGCCGATCGGCGCGAAGTTCTGTTCCGAGCATCCCACGGCAGCTGCGCCCACACAGTCGGCGAACTGGGCCCGCTGGATGATCGGGTTGATGTAGCTCACGAACGGGACAAACGGATAAGGAGTCGGGTTCTCAAACGTGACCTGAATCGTCAGATCGTCGATTGCCTCGACACTGGTCACGCCTTGGTAGGAGTTCGTCGAGCAGCCGGTGGCCGCATCCGAACAATACTCCCAAGTGAAAACGGCGTCGTCGGCGGTGAGCGGCGTGCCGTCGGACCAGACGATCCCTTCCTGGAGTGTCCAGGTGATCTGGGTCAGATCCTCGGATATGCCACCGTTCTCCTGAGTTGGGACCTCTGCCGCCAGGGCCGGCACCACCTCTCCCGCTGCGTTGAACTCGGCCAGGGGCTCGAGGACCAGCGAGCTGGCCAGCAAGTCCTTGGTTCCCGTGGACAGAAGGGCATTCGCCTGTGACGGGGCCTGCCACTGCAGGAGCAGCAGGTTTCCACCTTCACCGGCGCCACCGCCGGTTGGCGGCTCCGTCGGTTCGGTGGAGTCAACAGATGTGGTGGTCGCGCCACCCTCGCCGGTAGTGGTGGTCCCATCAACGTCGCCGCCGCCGCATGCCGCGACCACCATGGCCAATACGGCGAGCAACGCCAGCAATCTGGTTCTCTTCATGTTTATTTCCTCCATGTGCCGGAACGATCGTCCGGCATCAGAGGGCAACGCTACCAGCGTCTCGGATGCTGGGGGGAGGAAACGCCGGCCGATTGGCTGCTTTCCGATAACCGTCCGATAACCGACAGTTGCCATCCGAGGCTGCGGAACCAAACCTCAGGTAGTGGGACTCCTCAATGAAACCGACGGCCGCGAGAGCGCGGGCGGGCTTTTTCTCGAGAGCGTGGGCTCCGTATACGGGTCCGGCTACCTGAGGTTCCACCGCTCGCAGGAGCGCTAGATCGGTGTGACGGTGAGCGTGCTGTCCAACTCGGCGAAATGACAGGCCACCCAGCGGCCCGGCTCCAGCTCGCGCCACTCGGGCACCTCGGTCACACAGCGCTCTTTTGCCACAGGACATCGGGTGTTGAAAGGACATCCCGGGGGTGGGTTGGCGGGGCTGGGGATGTCCCCCTCGAGGATGACCCGCTCCCTGCTCGCCTCGACCACGGGGTCGGGGACCGGGACCGCCGAGAGCAGCGCCTGGGTGTATGGATGCTTCGGGTCGTTGTAGAGACGGTCGACGTTGGCCAGCTCCATGATCTTGCCCAGATACATGACCGCAACGCGATCGGCGATATGACGGACCATGGAGAGGTCGTGGCTGATGAACAGGTAGGTCAGCCCGAGGACGTCCTGGAGGTCTTCGAGCAGGTTCACCACCTGAGCCTGAATCGAGACGTCCAGGGCCGCAATCGGCTCATCGGCCACGATGAAATCCGGGTTGAGGGCGATCGCCCTGGCGATGCCGATGCGCTGTCGCTGCCCTCCCGAGAACTCGTGGGGATAGCGATTGGCGTGCTTGGGCTCGAGACCCACCAGACTCAACAGCTCTTCGATTCGCTTCTTGCGATCTTCCCCTTTGGCCTTGTTGTGCTCGGTCAGCGGCTCGCCGATGATCGAGGCAACGGTCATCCGGGGGTTGAGGGAGGCATGGGGGTCCTGGAAGATCATCTGCATGCGGGGTCGGAGAGAACGCAGCTTGTTCCCGGTGGTCACCGTTAGATCGATGTCCTCGAACTGGACAACGCCCTCGGTGGCTTGTTCGAGCTGGAGAATCACCCGCCCCGTGGTCGACTTGCCCGAACCGGACTCGCCGACGAGCCCGAGTGTCTCCCCGCGTCGAACATCGAACGTGACGCCGTCGACGGCGCGCACCGTCCCCACCTGACGACGGAACACCCCCTTCATGATCGGGAAGTGCTTCTTCAGGTCACGGACCCTGACGATGACATCGTGGGTCTGCGGGGTGGGAGCCGGCGGAGCGGTGGGGGTCTCAGTTGCCATAACGCGGCCGGTCGTTGTCGAGGTCCCACCAGCAGGCGGTCTTGCGGCCGTTGCCGATGTCCATCAGAGGCGGGTTCTCCTCGAGACACTTGTCGTAGACATACGGGCACCGCGGGGCGAATGGGCAGCTCGTGGGGAAATCGTAGAGGTTGGGCGGCTGGCCCTTGATGTTGACCAGGTCCAGACCCTTCTGGTCGAGTCGGGGCAGCGACCCCAAGAGGCCCTCGGTGTAGGGGTGCTGCGGGTTGGCATACAGGTCGTTGACCGGGGCCTCTTCGACGATGAGCCCGGCGTACATGACGAGGACCCGGTCGGCGAGACCGGCGACGACACCGAGGTCATGTGTGATCCAGATCACCGCCATCCCCATCTTCTCCCTGAGGTCGCGGACGATCTGGATGATCTGGGCCTGAATGGTGACGTCGAGAGCGGTTGTCGGCTCATCGGCTATCAGTATCTCGGGGTCGCAGGCGAGCGACATCGCGATCATCACACGCTGACGCATCCCTCCGGACAACTCATGGGGGTAGTTCCTCAGCCTTGCCGCCGCGTCGGGGATGCCGACGAGGTCCAACAACTCCTTGGCCCGAGGGTCTCGCTGCTTGTCCGTCAGCTTGGTGTGGAGCCGGAGGGACTCGGTTATCTGATATCCGATGGTGAGCACCGGGTTGAGCGAGGTCATCGGGTCCTGGAAGATGAACCCGATCTTGCCCCCTCTCACCGAGCGAAGCTCGTCGAGGTCGATCTTGAGGAGGTCCTGGTCACCGAACATGGCCTCACCCGAGGTGATCTCGCCGGGCGGCATAGGGATCAGGCGGAGCAGGGACATCATGGTCACGGTCTTGCCTGATCCGGACTCACCGACCACTCCGAGAAACTCGCCGCGTTTGAGATGGAAGCTGACACCGTTGACCGCATGAACGGTCCCGTCCTGTGTGACGAATCGGGTCTTGAGGTCGTCGACCTCGAGGACCGTCTGGATCCGAGTCTGTGTCACCTTGCCCAATCGCTTGTGAGGTGAGGGCAGAGTAACCCCAACTTTCGCGATAGGTGCCGGAAAGTAGGACTCCTACCCGGTATCGCCGAGACTCTCCCAAACCTCTCTCTCGGCCATGTCGATGATCGTGTAGGCCATCGCCAGCGCACCGTCCCTGATCGCTTCGTCGCCGCTCTCGGTCACGGTGGCGGCGGCGAAGTCCTTTTGATGATTGACCGCGCCGTTGGTCTCGATGGCCAGCATCGGATGGATCGAAGGGACCACCTGGCTGAGGTTGCCCATGTCAGAGGACCCCCCGGATGCCCCGACCTCGGCCTCGAGGGGGAGGGGACGGCCCAGAGCGGTCGAGTTCTGCTGGAACAGCTCGGTCATGATCGCGCTGTTGACCATGTTGAGATAAGGATGTCCGAGCGGGTTCAGCTCGAGACGGCAACCCGTGGCCCGGGCCGCGGCTTCGAAACAGGCGTGGACCTTGGGGATCAGCTCCTCGAGCCGCTCGGAGCCCGCGGAGCGAATCCCCCAAGTCGACCTGGTGTAGGCCGGGATGATGTTGTTGGCGTCCCCGCCATGGTTGATGATGCAGTGGACCCGGTCGCTGGGAAGCAGCTGCTGTCGCAGCGTGGCCACGTTCATGTATGCCTGGACGAAGGCGTCGAGGGCATTGATCCCCACCTGGGGGGCGAACGCCGCGTGGGACTCCTTTCCGTGGTACTCGACGGTGAAGCTGCTCCGTGCCTGGAAGCTGGGGTCGAGCAGGTCCCGTGGGCTGGGATGGATCATCATCGCTGCCGCGGCGTCCTCGAGAGCCCCGGCGTCGATGAGGTCGACCTTGCCCCCACCCCCCTCCTCGGCAGGGGTGCCGAGCACGGTGACCCGGATGCCCAGCTCATCGGTCAGGCCCGCTACCGCGACCCCCGCCCCGAGAGCCGCGGTGGCGATGATGTTGTGACCGCAGGCGTGTCCGATCTCGGGGAGAGCGTCGTACTCACAGCAGATGACGACTCGTGGCCCCGATGAGCCGGCGGTGGCTTCGAACGCGGTTTTCAACCCGTGTGTCGGATGTTCAACCTCGAACCCGTTGTCCCTGAGGAAGGCGGCGAGCTTGGCGGAGGACTCGTACTCCTCATACTGGATCTCGGGGTTCTCGTACATCCACCTCGAGATCCCCCGGAGCTCGGCCTCGACGGCGGTGAACCTCTCTTCGGCTGTCTGTTTGCGGCTCATGGGCGCACGGTAGCCAGTGGCTTCACAGGCTCTCCCATACGTCCTGTTCTGCCATGTCGATGATGGTGTGGGCCATGGCCAACGCACCGTCTCGCAGCGCCCGTTCCCCCGAAGGGGTGACGGTGGCGGCGGCGAACTCCGGCTGGTGATTCACCGCCTCGGTCTCGATGGCGAGGGAGGGATGGATGGAGGGGACGACATGGCTCACATTGCCCATGTCCGACGAGGCCGAGGTTTCGATTCCCGAGTCGGCGAACGTGGGCATCGACCTTCCCAGAGCGATGCAATTGGCCGCGAACAGTGCGGTCATCACCGGGTTGGAGATCAAATCGACATGTGGCTCGCCCTCGTACTCGATCTCGAGCCGGCACCCCGACGACTGGGCGGCCGCCTCGAAACAGGCCAGCACCTTCTGCTTGATCGCATCGAAGCGATCGGCGGTGGCCGCCCGGACGATCCAGCGTGATCTGGTGAGGTCGGGTATCACGTTCGGTGCCCCGCCCCCCTCGGTGATCACACCGTGGACACGGTCCCCCGACTCGAACTGCTGACGCAAAGTCGAGATGTTGTTGTATGCCCCGACGAAGGCGTCGAGGGCGTTGATACCGAGTTGTGGTGTGGCGGCCGCGTGGGCGGTCTTGCCGTGGAAGGTGGCGACGAAGCCCTGGGCGGCCAACAGCTTGGGGTCGACGAGGTCGTGTCGGCTGGGGTGGATCAGCATCGACGCCGCGGCGTCCTCGAACGCCTCCGCCTCGATCAGGTCGATCTTGCGGCCCCCGCCCTCTTCGGCGGGAGTCCCCAGCACAGTGACCCTGATGCCGAGCTCATCGGCGAGACCGGCCAACGAAATGCCGGCTCCCACCGACGAGGTGGCGATGATGTTGTGGCCACAGGCATGTCCCACCTGGGGGAGGGCGTCGTACTCGGCGCATATGACCACTCGGGGACCCGATGACCCGACGTTCGCCTCGAAGGCGGTGCTGAGTCCGTAGGCCGGATACGTGACCTCGAAGCCGTGCTCACCGAGGAATTTGGCGAGCCTGGCCGATGACTCGAACTCCGCATCGCCGAGCTCGGGGTTGTCGTACATCCACCTCGAGATCTCTGTCAACTCCCTCTCGACCGTGGAGAAGTCGTCGACTGCTCTCTGCTTGTGACTCATGACCGCACGCTAACGGCTGGCGGTTGTCGACAGCCGGGCGTCGGGCACTCCCGTTCAAGAATCAGTCGCCTGGCCCGGTGAGGACTGCGGACAACGTTCGGAAGAGGATGCGGAAGTCGAGGGTCATCGACTGATCCTCGACGTACCTCTCGTCGAGGTCTGTGCGCTCCTCGATCGAGAGCGTGTCACGCCCTTCGATCTGGGCGAGCCCGGTGATCCCCGGTTTGACTGCGAAGCGCCGGTTATCGACCCCGACCACGTTGGCTTCCGACTCGACGAGGGGGCGGGGGCCGACCAACGACATCGAGCCCTCGAGAACGTTCCACAGGTTGGGCAGCTCATCTATCGACCAACGTCTCAAGAAGTGGCCGACACCGGTGATACGTTCGTCGTCTTCGATACGGATCGAGGCGACAGTGTCTTCATGACGGGCCGCCTGGAGACGGGCGAGGTGCTCGGCGAACACGGATTCGTCGGCCTCCGGGACCATGCTTCTGATCTTCAACAGCCCGAACGGACGCAGGTTCCTCCCCATCCTCGTCTGCCTGAAGAAGATCGGCCCCTTGCTGTCGACCAGAACTGCTAACCCGGCGGCCAAGACGATCGGGGCGGTCAACACCAGGAGCACCAGCGACACCCCGATGTCGACCGTTCTCTTGGCGAGTTGGTAGGCGGCCCGGCTGCCCCGGGCCGTCCTCGCAGTCTCCCCGACGGCAACCGCCCCGGTGACCAGGGCGATCAAGGCGACGACCTCGCCGCTGGCGAACCCCAGGGCCACCCTCCCCACGGCGTCGATCCCATTCACCAGAGTGGCCGCGCTCGCTGCCGCGGCCAGACCGGCCAGCCATGCCACACCGAGACGGACCGGCTGGTTGCGAGCCACGAGGATCTGTCCCACGAAGAGCCCCGCGCCGGCGAGCACCACCCCCACCGCCACGACCGAGGTGACGAACCTGGTGGAAGCGAAGTCCGACCCGAATGCCACCTCTACCACCCACGGGCCGAGAAACCAGCCCAGAGCGGCGGCCAGGAGGGAGAGCCCGGCTGCGGCCCAAGCCATGCCCCGCGCCCACGATCTCAACTCATGTCGCTCGCCCCTGGCGGCCATCTCGGTGAAGGGCGGGAGGACCCGGGCAAGGAGGTTGTACCCGAAGGTCAACGGCGCGCGGCCCAGCGTGAATGCGGCGAAGGCGATGCTGATCTCGACAGGTGAGCCGCCGAGGAACCCCACTATGAGGGGCCCACCCAGCAACAGAGCTTGAGATGCGGCGGAGGCGAGGACCAGCCCGCTGAGGAGCCCCCGGTCAGACATCATCTCGCGTTCGGCGGCGTCGAGCTGCCTGCGTCCCAATTCGACCTTTCGGAACGGCTGCCACAGCATCACGATCGCCGGGCCGATGATCAGACCGATTGCAAAACCCGACGCCGAAGGTCGAATGATGGTGACGCCGATCGCCACTACGAGCCTCAGCACCGAGGCGGCTCCCGAGGAAAGCCCGTATGCGCGGAACCGCCGCCATCCTGCGAGATGCCCCCGGGCCGCGGCGAAGAAGAAGTGTCCCGCCACGGTGAGGGTCGTGAATACGATGAAGCGCCGGTCGCCGTTGAGGTAGGAGTCCACGCCGAGCCAGGCGAAGAGGGTGGAACCCAGGATGGTCAGACCTCCCAGCCAGTAGGCGCGTAGGGGGAGACCCGAGTCGGAGCGATCCACGGTGAGACGGCGCACCACCAGTTGCTCGATGGGCATGAGGAGCACTATGAAGGTGAGGAAGTGCACCGTGAGCAACACCGACACCGGTGCGAAGGCCTCGGCCCCGAGAGTCCGCCCCCCGATCAGTTGGTATGCGTACGCGGCGACACCGGCCACGGCACTGCCCCCCACGATGTACGCCGTGCCATCGCTGCGCAGGTAGGCGTATCGGGTCTCAGGCGTGGAGGGTGCGCGCTCGCTTTCGGAGTCCATCAAACCGGTGTTAGCTCAATCGGGTCTCGGCATCGGGGATTTTGGTGCTCGCGTTGAGAAATTGCCGCCCCGAGGCTAGGGAAACACCGTATGGCCCCATATGATCGGAGTGGCTTGGCATCTACTGCAGACACCCCCGGGACGAGCTCGAAGCGTGCATCGCTTGCCGCGCTGGCATCTGCGGTGGTCCCCGGTTGGGGCCAGATATATGCCGGCAGGCCGGAGCGGGGCAAACGCCTGCTGATCGTCGACGGGGCGATCGTCGCCCTCAGCCTGGGCGCCATTCTCTGGCTCCGGCTTGATGTCCTCAAGCTGTGGGTGTCGACCACCGCGCTCGCCTCGATGATGGTGGTCAACCTGGTGTTGCTGGGTTACCGGTGGTTGGTGGCCACCGACGCCTACCAGTCGGCAGGCGAGCCCGCACCACGCTGGCAGACCAATCTGGTCATTGGCGTGGTCGCTTTCGTGCTCGTGATCCCCCATCTCATCTTCGGCTATCTGACGGTCACCCAATACAGCCTCATCAGCAGTGTGTTCGGGGGACCCGAGCCGGTGGCGTTGCCCCCCGAGACGACGACCACCACCCTGAGCGGCGACCCCGTGTTGGCTCCGGTGACCACCATGCCGGCGGTGGTTACCGCCACGACGGTGGGGCCTGCCCTGTGGGACGGCCTGGAGCGTCTCAACATCGCCCTGCTCGGCGCCGATTCCGGAGCGGGGCGACAGGGGCTGCGCACCGACACCGCGATCGTCGTCAGTCTGGACCCACAAACCGGCGATGCGGTGATGTTCTCCGTTCCCCGGGACCTCTCCAATGCGCCCCTGCCCGACGGGATGGGGCGATGGGACTGTGACTGCTTCCCCGATTTGTTCACCCATCTCTATGACGCGGGCGAGACCAATCCCGCGGTCTTCGAGGGCCCCGACACCCCGGGCATCAATGCCGTCAAGGGTGCCCTGGGTGAGATGTTCGGCATTCCGATCCACCACTACGCGCTGGTGACTCTCGACGGTTTCGTCGACATCGTTGACGCTCTGGGTGGGGTGACCATCGAGGTCCCGGTGACGATCTTCGACAACGAGTACCCCCACGAAGACGGGAGCATCGAGAGCATGACTATCGAGGCCGGGACCAGACATCTGAATGGTCACGAGGCCCTGGCCTACGCGCGTATCCGACGCCAGTCCAATGACTTCGCCCGGATGCACCGTCAGCGCTGTGTGCTCGAAGCGGTGGTCGAGCAGTCGAGCCCCACCGAGATCCTCTTCAGGTTTGGCGCCATTGCCGAGGCCCTGAAGCGGAGCCTGGTCACCGACATCCCAGAAGAGAGACTGGCCGACTTCATCGACCTTCTGCCCAAACTGTCCACAGAGCGCATCGTCAGTCTCCAGATCACCCGGGAGCGGTACAAGAGTGGCGAGGGCGACGGCCGTGTCTACTACGACATCGAAAGGATCAGGGACGACGCCCGGGCGCTCATGGATAATCCGGGCTCGGCCCTGGCCGATCTCGGCTTGGACAGCCTCGACGGGACCTGTGGGGAGGGAGACGAGGACCCGTCAACGGGGCTGTGAGCCCGGAACCCATATGCGCCGGCAGTCGTTGATTCGGCACCTCCGCCATGTCACGACCCGCCCCCATCGAGGCCGCCTCGAAGAGACCGAGTGGTCTGGTAGCGATCGCCTCCTCGATAGCACCCGGATTGGGCCACATCCTCATCGGGAGGGTGGGAGTCGGCCGTGCCCTCCTGTTCGTCGACGGGCTCTCGGTGGTGGCGGTGCTGGTCGCGGTCTTCTGGTTCCAGGTCGAGCTGGTCGAGGCGTGGGTTACCCCGACGGCTCTGGTGGCAATCCTGGGTCTGAACCTCGGGGCGCTCATCTACCGTGCCTCGGTCACGGTCGACTCGTTCCTCACCTCGGGCTCTCGTCGATGGCATGACTGGGTCGGAGGGATGCTGGCAGGCATCGTCCTGGTACTCGTTACAACTTAGGGGGGGGTCACCCCGGCCAGCAGTTCTATGACCTGGAACGGCTGAGGGCGGACGCCCACGCCCTCATGGCCGACCCCGAGACCGCCCTCGGCACTCTCGACGGGTTTGGCCTCGATGCGACCTGTGAGGAGTCCTTCGAATAGCGGGGTTACTGTCGGGGGGTGACCACAGCCTTCCAGTTGGCCGACTACCTGGTCGACGAATTCTGCGCCCTCGACCCGATCATCGCGACACATCTGGGTGTGGCCGGCTCCGACGATCGTTGGGGTGACTCGTTCGGTCTCGCCGGGCTCGAGGCCGAAAGAGACCTGCGGGAGCGTTACGTGTCGCGGTTGGGTCCGTTCACCGAGAGCGCCGACCCGAGAGAGCGGCTCGCCGCCCGGGTCATGGTGGGCTCGATGGTCGAGGCGCGCCGCTCGTACGAGCACGGTGACCACTTCCGTGACCTGAGGCACCTCGCCTCCCCGTTCCACAGCATCAGGTCGGTGTTCGATGTGATGAAGACCGCCACCACCGAGGAACGAGACCACGTCGTCGCCAGACTCGAGACAATCGCCCAACCGCTTCGGGACTACTTCTCGCTTCTCCAGACGGGGATCTCCGCCGGGGTGGTGGTGGCGCAGCGTCAAGTGCGTTCCGTCATCCGCCAGGCCCGCCGCATGTCCGACGACACCGCCTCGATCGACGCCATCGTCGACAAGCTCGAAGCCTCGGGTCTCGGCTCCGGACGACTCTCGGCTGCGGCCGCGACCGCCAGGGCCGGCATCGGCGAGTTCGCAGATTGGCTGGAGACCGGCTATCTGCCCCATGCCGTCGAAGAGGATGCGGTCGGTCGTGACACCTACATCCGCGCCGCCGACCGTCTCGTCGGCCTGGAGATCGATCCCGATGAGGCCTATCAGTGGGGCTGGGACGAGTTCCATCGTCTTCAAGCCGAGATGCAGAACGTGGGCGACGAGATCCTGCCCGGTCAAGGGGTGGAGAGCGTCAAGCACCACCTCGAGACCGATCCGGAAGTGACGGCAGCCGGCACCGACGCACTGATCCTCTTCGTCGAGCAGACCCTGGCCCGGGCAGTAGCCGATCTCGCCGGGTCGCACTTCGAGGTGCCCCACCTGATCAGACCGCTGACCGTGCAGCTGGCGCCCCCCGGCAGCCCGCTGGGTGCCTACTACGTCGGGCCATCGGAGGATTTCAGCCGCCCCGGTGGTGTCTGGTACTCGATCGGGGATCAGGAGATTTTCCCGCTCTACCAGCATGTCTCGACCGCCTACCACGAGGGCTTTCCAGGCCATCACCTCCAGATCGCCACTGCCATGTCACGAAGTGAGGAGATAAGCCGGTTCCAGCGGGTCTTGACGTGGTACCCGGGCTACGGCGAAGGCTGGGCGATGTATGCCGAGGTGCTCATGGGGGAGCTCGGGTATCTCGACGACCCCACGCACTATTTCGGGATGTTGGCCAAGCAGATGTATCGGGCGGCCCGGGTGATCGTCGACATCGGCCTCCACCTGGGAAAGGACATCCCCCTGTCGGCCCCGATCGCACCGGGCGAGAAGTGGTCCTTCGAGCGTGCCGTCGAGATGATGCGGGTCTACGGCTTTCGAACCGAGGACCAGGCGAGCGACGAGGTGCTGCGGTACCTGGGCTGGCCGGGTCAGGCCATCGCCTACAAGCTGGGCGAGCGGGAGATCCTCTCGATCAGGGACGACACCAAGACGCGGCTGGGATCGGCCTTCGATCTGAAGGAGTTCCACTCAACCGTGCTCAACCACGGGGCGATGCGGCTCGATCTCCTTCGTGAGGTGGTGGCCGACCGGCTGGGGTCGTGAGGGACGCATCCGTCAGGAGGTGGTCGGCGTTCCACAGGCTGGTGTACCGGCTGACCGGGGGTTTGGTCGGCCGACGGCTGGCCGACAACGACGTGCTGTTGCTGACGACCAGAGGGCACGTCACCGGCCGCCGACACACCGTGCCGCTGCTCTACTTGAGGGATGGCGAGAGGCTCGTCGTCATCGCCTCCTACGGAGGGAGGGCGCACCACCCGACCTGGTACCGGAACCTGGTCGATCAGCCGTCGGTCGAGGTCCAGGTGGAGGGGGTCTCCGTGCCGATGACGGCCCGGCCCGCCACCGGGACCGAGCGATCCGAGTGGTGGCCGCGGGTGGTCGCCGCCTACGAGGGCTACGCGACCTATCAGGCGAGGACCGATCGGGCGATCCCGGTGGTGTTCCTCGAGCCCGGAGATCGATCCGAGGACCGCACGGACTGATTGGCGGAGACCTCGGCTGCGGGTGACCCCGCTCCTGGCTGTCAGGGTCAATGGACCGTATGGCCTATTTGGCAAAACCCCTGGCCGCCCGAAGAAAACACATGGCCAATGTGGCGCGAAGCCGTTCCACGTTCAGAAGGCGGACGATCGTGGTCTCGGTCGGCTTCGCTCTGTTCGTGCTGTTCCTCGTGGCGGGTCTGGCGTTCGCCAACTCGATCAGCGTCACCAGGGTGACCAACAACGCCCGCTCGCTGCATTGGACCAATGCGGCCACGGGCACCTCGGCGCTCATCCGCGCCGGCCTCGTCCAGGCGGTCACCTTCGCCGAGCTGGAGGGCACCGGCGTGGTGACATCGGAGGATTTCGAGTTCGCCATGGAGCAGGTCGATGGGGCCGTCTCGGAGTTGGAGGATCTTCTCGCAACGGGGACTGCCCACGAATCCCATGCGGCATTGGCGCGATTCTTCGCATACGTCGCGGAGACCGTCGACTTGCTGCACAGCGGCGATGTCGCCGCAGCCAAAGAACAGGTCATCACCGACGTGGAGACCTCATACCAAGACCTGGTGAGTGCTCTCGATGCGGAACAGGCCGCCATCCAGTCGGCGATCGAGGAGAACAGCGAGGCCGGCCGAACCCTCAACGCTTGGGTCGTCTTCATCCTCACCTTGGCCGTGCCCGGCTCTGCGGTGGTGGCCTACTTCGTCATCGCACGACGTCAGGTGCGTGCCCTTCGGGAGCGCAGCCGGGTTGAGATCGAGGCCGAGCGCACGGTCAGCCGTGCCAAGGACGCCTTCATCGCCGGCCTGTCCCACGAGCTGAGGACCCCATTGACCTCGATCTACGGATTCGCCGAGCTGCTCACCGACGGTGACGTCAAGGGTGTCGAGGCCAGCCGGGAGACGGCCCAGATCATCGCCAATGAGGCTGCGGAGATGACCCGGATGGTCGACGATCTGTTGGCCGCCTCCCGCTTGGAGAGCACCGGTATCGAGATCGAGATGACCCCCACCGCGCTACAGGAGGTGGTGGAGGGAGCGGTCAACCCGTTCCAGCGTGCCGGTCTCGAGATCGACCGGGAGCCGACCTCGGTGATCGTCAACACCGACGGTGCCCGGCTGAGGCACGTCCTGGTCAATCTGATCTCCAATGCGGTCCGCCACGGCGGGCCCAAGATGGGTTTGGTGGTCTCTCTAGGGCCGGGCACCGCCGAGATCGAGGTTTGGGACAACGGCTCCGGTGTCCCTGAGGACCGGGTCGAGCGTCTGTTCCAGCGCTTCGTCCACGATGGGGCGGCCTCTCTGCTCACCGGAAGCGTTGGGCTCGGTCTGGCGGTGGCGTCACGTCTCACCGATCTCCTGGGCGGAGAGCTGCAGTACCAGCGCTACTCGGGCAGGACCTACTTCACCATCACCCTCCCGTTGTCGGCCGAGAGCGAACCGGAGTCTGGGCACGATGAAGAGTCGGTGGCCTCGATGATCAAGGCGCTCTCGACATGAGGAGATGTCTGGGCGGCGTTCTCGTCATAGCACTGCTGGTTCCTGCCATCGTGGCATCGGCTGGCAGCGAGAACTATCGCGACGACTTCGGGGAGATCAGCTACTCGGGCAGTGACGGCAGTCTCCCCTGGGTCGACCCTTTTGGGGTCATCATCGACTGGGTGGAGATCGGTGAGAGCGACGGTCCATCCAATGGCCAGATAACCGTCGATGACGACGGGAACTGCTCCAACAAAAACTGTCTCCATGTGCGCGGCGTCGTCCTCACCACTCCCCAAATCGGAAGAAAGGCCGACCTCTCCTCCTTCAACTCGGCATCTCTCGGCTTCGAGATGAAATCCACCGTGCCGCCGCTCTTGTCATTGGGAACCCTGACGCTGCAGGCAAGAGGGAACGGTTCGGGCTGGGAGAATCTGGCGACATACAACATCAACTCCGCGAACGATTACGGCGAGGAGGTGTTCGACGTGACGACCTACGCAGGTTCGGACTTCGAGCTCCGGTTCCGCCTCTCGACGAATCCGCTTAGTGTCCTCGGTGGTCCCACCGTGCACATTGACAGTGTCGAGATCGAAGGGTCGGTGACTCCCTCGACCACGTCGACCACCTCGACCATCTCCCTCCCGACCACCTCCCTCCCGACCATCTCCGTTCCGACCATCACCGTCCCGACCATCTCCGTCACGACCACCTCAACCACCTCCGCCCCGGACACCTCAACGACCCAGCCCAGGGTGACAACCACCACACCCCGGCCCAGTACGACCGAGACCGAGGACCCATCTTCGAGCGCTGGTGAGGGTGCCACTACCACCACCACTAATCCCACCGCCTCGGCCGACCTTCCGATCCCACCCGGTGGCGGAGGGCTCAGAGACCCCGGGGTGGGTCTTCTCGCCGACTACCGGCCGGGAATGATGGGTGACCTCGACCTCGACGGGGTCGAGGTTCTCGGTGCGGAGATCAGCGCGGACTTCACCATCGCCGTCGAGGTCTTCGAAGCCACCAAGCTGTGGATCGCGGTTCTGGCGCTGCTGATCACGACAGTACTGGTCAGCGGTCTCGACCGGCGACGCTCGAAGTTGGGGTCCGGTTAGCACAGGTGTCCGGGCCCTCAGTCACGGGGGAGCCAGGGCCTTGTCGTGTGGCGAGCGAAATCGAGGAGTCACCCTGACATCGCCGAGCCATCTCTCCAGCTCGTCGCCGCGGGAAGCGATCGCCGACCGGGCTTCGGCCCCGACCTCCTCGAGAAGCTCGTAGACCACACGCCCGTCTCGTCGCTGGGCCCACCCACCGACGACCCGGCCATCCACCCAGACGGTGGGGCCGGCATTCCCGTTGCGGTCGAACAGCTTGGGGTGGTGCTCGCCGAGGTACCAATCCCGTTCCTTCCAACCCATGGTGGTGGGGTCGAGCGAGGGAAGGAAGGCGACCGAGGGCCCAGGCGGGGCAACCGGGTCGAGGTCGTCGGGCAGCAGGTACCCGAGCTTGTCGTCGTCCAGTGACACCGCGACCGCTCCGACGTCGGCAAGCGCCTTTCTCACCCGTCTCACCGGCCACCCGGTCCACCACACCACGTCGGCTTCGGTGGCCGGCCCAAACGAGTACAGCCAGGATCTGACCAGCACGGCGCAGGCGACATCTATCGGCACTTCTTCGATCGGCCCATCCAGCCAGCGCTCGGTCTCGGCATAGCTGTACTGGCCGCTGACCCAGCTGCCGGCGGGGCGGGCTCTCACCACCTTGGATTCCATCGCCAGCTGGAACAGGGTCCGGCTGGACATTCCCGTCGTCCCCTGCACCTTTCCCGCTTGGTTCCTGAAGACGATCTTCTGGGCGAGCTCGGGGAGTTGTCGGGAGAGGTCGCGGGCGAAGAGTTCACCATTTTCCCGAACCGCCGCCAGCGTCCGGCGCATCATGGAGTCGAGCCAGGCAGCTCCGTCGTCGGAGATCTCTCCTTTCTCGATGATCTCGATGCTTCGTCGTCGTTCTCTCTCGGCGATGACGCGAGTCGACGAGGCGACGAGGATCGGGAGCATCTCACGGTCGACGACCCACAGAGTCCTCCGCATCCCGATATGCCGGACCAGAGAGCGCCCCACATACAGAGCACTTTCGAGATCGGGCACCTCGAAGCCCGCGACCCGGGCCCATACCGAGAGATAGACCGTCACCGGGTCGCTCGAGTGTAGGGCGACCAATGCTCGGGCCACCTCGGTGGGGTTCGAGCCCGAGGTGGTGAGCAGGTGACGTCGGGCGAGACGTGCCCTGCGCTGATCGCGATTGATGTGTGGCACCACTCGTTGTATAGCCGCCGAGCAGGGAGGGTCGCCCGGGAACCGATGACCTTCGTTAGCCTCGACGTGTCCGGCCCACCAGAGAAAGGCTCGAAAATGGCACTCCGCAGCATCGGTCGCACTCATTGGGAAGGTGACCTGTTCAACGGGTCGGGAACGGCCAGCCTGGACAGCGGCGCCGCCCCCGCCATGCAGGTGACCTGGGGGGCGCGGACCGAGGAACATGGGTCACTGACCAGCCCCGAGGAGCTGATCGCTGCCGCCCACTCCTCCTGTTACTCGATGGCGTTTTCCAACATGCTCGCCAAGAACGAGACCCCGCCGGGGAGCCTCGACGTCACCGCCACGGCCACTTTCGTCCCCGGCGAGGGCATCACCACCATGGAGCTGGAGGTAGTTGGAAACATCGACGGCATCTCGGAGGAGAAGTTCCTCGAGCTCGCCGAGGCTGCCAAGGTTGGCTGCCCGGTTTCCCAGGCCCTGGCCGGCAACGTAGAGATCAGTCTCGACGCCAGACTCGCATAGCCGCGTCGACCGCCAGATCTTCCCGATCGGTCCGGGAGGGAGTTCAGTCGGTCTGACGTTTCCGGTAAGCGGCCACCGCTTCGCGGGTGGAGCAGGTGTTGGAGCAATGACGACGAGAGCGGTTGCGCGAGGTGTCGATGTAGACGTCATTGCACCCTGCGGAGCCACACACTCCGAACCGGTCGACGCCGTGCTCCACGATCACGCTCGCGAGCCCCATCGCGGTGATGGCGCCCAGCCAGGAGACGATCGAGGAGTCGAGCGGCTCGAAATGGAGATGAGGCGTGCCGCTGTGTGTTGACAAACGGGGAGTGGCGCCGTACTTCTCGAGCAGCTCGTTGACACAGCCCGCCGCAGCTTCCTCGTCACCCGACTCGATGATCCTCCGCAACACGGCGCGCAGCCGCTTGACCGCTTCCAGATCGCTCTTGCGGGGGGGCTTGGCCACTCCCTCCCACATGCTCTTGTAATCGTCGAGGAACGACACCAGCTGTTGTGGATCGGCCAGGTAGTCCTGCTCGATCCCCAGGGTGTTGGAGAGGGCCACGGCCAGCTCCACCGGTTTGGTCGTGTAATGAGAAAAATCCATTTGACTTGTTACCGAAGAATGGCTACTGTAATGAGTGTACGTGGTAATGGTTCTTACTGCAACCAACAGTTTCCAATAAGATGAAAGGGAGAGCGACATGTTCGACGTCGCCAGAGTCATTCAAGAAGACCGCCGGCATCAAGCCGACATCCACAGAATCGTCTCCAGTCTGCCCAGGGAGCGTTCAGTGTCGGTGGGTCGCTATCGGGTAACCGTTTCAAAGCGGCCCGGTAGGACCCTGCCGGCGGCCTAAGAGTCGGGACGGCCGGTAGGGTCCTTCCTCCATGCCTATCGGCCAACCCGATTCTGTCGAGCCCCACGCCGACCGTCTCATCCGCGAGGCGATGGAGGCGGGGGAGTTCGATGAACTGAAGGGGACGGGGAAACCCATTCCCGGTGCAGGCACCACCGACGACGACCTGTGGTGGGTTCGAAGCTGGATCCAACGCAACCTGAGCCCGGAGGATCAGGACTCGACCAGGTCCGAATAGATCGACTTGTTCTCGGCGTCGAAGCAGACGAACACCACCTCATCGACGGTGCCCTTGCCCGCCATCCAGTCCTCGACGGTTCCCACCGCCACCACTGCGGCCTCGCGCTTGGGGTAGCCGTAGACCCCGGTCGAGATATTGGGGAACGCAACCGAGCGACAGCCGTTCTCGGCAGCGAGATCGAGGCTGTTCTCATAGCACGACGCCAGGAGCCGCTGGTTCTCTTCGAGGTCGTGGTCGGCCCAGATCGGCCCCACGGTGTGGATCACGGCGCCCGCCGGAAGATTCCCGGCTTCGGTGATCATGGCCTGACCCGTTGGTAGAAGACCGTGTGCGGTTACCCAAGCCTGGCACTGCTCGAGGATGACCGGGCCACCCGCTCGATGGATCGCACCGTCCACTCCACCTCCTCCGGCGAGACGAGGATTGGCGGCATTCACCACCGCGTCGACCGCGAGGGTGGTGATGTCCCCTTCGGTCGTCGAGATTCGAGTCATCCTCGCCCTGGCGTCGATTGTGGGATCTGTTGCCCCCACGGCACTTAGATGCACAGTGGACCCACTAGGACTGTGGAACGTATCAGAAGCGGGTCCGAAAGTTTCGCGTTTTCCGTAGCGGGGAGGTGGCTGGTGGGCTAGCTTGTCCACCCGAAACCCCTGTTGGGAGGCAGGTTGAGACCGAGGCGGAGTTTTGGGGTCTGTTCACACAGCTCCACGTTGACCACGATCACTGCGGGCATGGCACGCGTGGTGTGCGAGTCCTGTGGACGGGTGAGCGTCCACTATGTGGAGTCGGCCGTGCAGATCTTCCCCGACATCGAGCGGGTGTTCCCGGGCACGGTCTCCCGTGTCGCACCCGACGAGGCAACTCGCGGCGCAGCATCGCGCTACCGCAAGTGCCGGCTATGTGCCCAATCCGCCGCCTTCATGGTCCCTGACGGGCTCATGTGCGACGAGCACGCCTGGCAGGCGGCTGCCCGGCTGGATTGGGAAGAATCAGACCCATGGGTGCCGATCAGGATCGACAAGTCCAACGCGTAGAGGCTCCCTCGATCGAGGGGATGGTAGACCGGGGAGCTCTGCCAGAAGGCGACGACACGCCCCTTCAGCCGAAGGTCAGCCAGCCTGCGAAAACCGCACCCAGCAGCGTTATCGGGGCAAAGAGCATTCGTTCCCATCGAGAGCCCCAAAACACGCTGTAGATGAACGAGACGGCCAAGAAGGCGGTGACGGTCAACGTGGCCGATTCCATCCATCGCTCGGGTATCGGGGCCCAGTCGATCGCCTTGGTGGCGATGGCGAGGACCAGGGCCGAGGCGAGGAGCAGGAACGCGTAGGTGAAGGAGCGCACCCTAAGGCTGGGGTCGAGCAATCGGGGCCGTCTGCCCGACCAGACCAGCTCTCCGAGACGGACTCCTGACCCAACGACGAGATGGACCAGCGCGACCCAGCCCAAGAGGGCAGCGGTGGTGAGGGCTGCGGTCTCGAGACTCATGGGCCACAAACATACAAGGGGCGGACACCGGCGGCAGGAAACACCGATATCGCTACCGTTCCCGGGATGAAGCAGATCCAGCACTGGGTCGAGGGCTCTTTCACCCCCGGATCCTCGAAACGCACCGGGCCGGTGTTCAACCCCGCCACCGGCGAGCAGACGGGCGAGGTGGCATTCGCATCGTCCGAAGACGTCGATGCCGCGGTCACCGCGGCGCGGCAGGCCTTCGAGACATGGCGATACTCCTCCCTCACCCAGAGACAAAACATCATGTTCGCCTTCCGCGAGATCGTGGCGGCACGTCGTCGCGAGATCGCCGAGGTGCTCACCTCCGAGCATGGCAAGACCGTCGATGACGCCATGGGAGAGGTGCAGCGCGGTCTCGAAGTAGTCGAGTTCGCCTGCAACATCGCCCATCTGCTGAAAGGCGAGTACTCCGAGCAGGTCTCCACGGGTGTCGACACCTACACCATTCGTCAGCCGCTCGGCGTCGTCGTCGGGATCACTCCTTTCAATTTCCCCGCCATGGTGCCCATGTGGATGTATCCGATCGCCATCGCCTGTGGCAACACGTTCGTGCTGAAACCGTCGGAGAAAGACCCCTCCACCTCTCAGCTCGCCGCGGAGATGCTCGCCGAGGCGGGTCTGCCCCACGGGGTATTCAATGTGGTGCACGGGGACAAGGAGGCGGTTGACTCTCTCATCACTCATCCCGACGTTGCTGCCATCTCATTCGTGGGCTCTACCCCGATCGCTCGCTACATCTACGAGACCGGCACCAGGCACGGCAAGCGAGTGCAGGCTCTCGGTGGCGCCAAGAACCACATGATCGTCCTTCCCGACGCCGACATCGACCTCGCCGCCGACGCCGCCGTCAGCGCCGGGTACGGCTCGGCGGGTGAGCGATGCATGGCGATCTCCGCGGTGGTGGCGGTCGGCGAGGCCGGGGACCGGCTCATCGACGGGGTGCAGAGCCGAATCGAGAAGCTCAATGTGGGCCCCGGCGACCAGCCCGGCGTGGAGATGGGGCCCCTGGTCACCAGACAGCATCTCGATCGGGTGCGTGGCTACGTCGATGCCGGTGAGTCCGAGGGTGCACTGCTCATCGCCGACGGCCGTGATTTCGTCGTCGACGGCTACGAGGAGGGATTCTTCATGGGCCCCACCCTCTTCGACCGGGTGAGCCCAGAGATGTCGATCTACACGGACGAGATCTTCGGCCCGGTGCTGTCCACCGTGAGGATGGATCACTATGAGGACGCCATCCGACTCATCAACGAGAATCCCTATGGGAACGGCACCGCGGTGTTCACCAACGACGGAGGCGCCGCCCGCAAGTTCCAACAGGAGATCCAGGTGGGGATGGTGGGGATCAACGTCCCCATTCCGGTCCCTCTGTCGTTCTACAGCTTTGGCGGCTGGAAAGACTCGATCTTCGGTTCCCACGCCATCTACGGCCCCGAGGGGGTCCACTTCTATTCACGACAGAAGGTCGTCATCTCGCGCTGGGCCGACCCACTGCACCGGGGCGTGGATCTCGGGTTCCCCACCCACGATTGAGAACACGTCTCCCTAGACGTCGCCTGTGGTCGACACCTCTTCGTATTGAGTCGCTATCCCGCGCTCCTCGGGTGTGCCCGGGATGACATTGTCTAGCAACAACCCGAGCACGGCTGCCGTAGCTATCCCCGACGACCCGATCGAGACGATGATGTCGGTCAGCCAGTCGATGCCGAAGAAGCTGAAGTCCTGTGCCGTGCCGAAGTAATGAGGGAAGACGAACCCGGCGAAGAGCACGAAACCCACGATGAGCAGGTTGCGCTGCGAGTCCATGTCGGCCCGGCGCAAAAGGGAGAGCCCGATGGCGGCGATGAGGCCGAACAGGGCCAGATACGCCCCGCCGACGATCGGCTGGGGGATGGTGGCCACGATGGCGCCGAACTTGGCGATCAGCCCCAGGACCACCAGCGCTCCCGCCCCGAGCAGGACCACGTACCGGCTGGCCACCCGGGTGAGGCCGACCAGTCCGATGTTCTCCGAGTACGAGGTGGAGGCGAACCCACCGAAGAGGCCGGTGGCGACGCATCCCAACCCTTCCGACCCGATTCCCCGGTTGATCGTCCTGGACTCGGGGTCGCGCCCGGTGGCGATCCGGGAGATGGCGTGATAGTCACCGAAGGACTCGATCATCGAGGCCAGGTAGGCGGCCAGGATGCCGATGAGAAGGGTCCAGTCGAAGAGCGGGGTGCCCCACGGGAATAGGATCCCGCCCTCTCCAACCGTCACCCCCCTGATCCAGTCGGCGTCGCCCACACCGGCAAAGCTGACCGCGGGCGGAGACCCCTCCTCGAAGATCCCGATCAAGGTGAGGACCAAGGCCACCACGTAAGAGGTGATGATGGCGAGCAGGATCGGGAAGAGGGAGAAGAAGCGGTACTTGGGCGCCAGGATCAGCGAGTAGACAAAGACCAGGCCCAACATGAGCAAAGCAAGCGGCCAGTGGAGGGCCGAGGTGTTGGAGGCCGGTGCGAACAGGGAGAGCCCGATCAGGGCGATGACCGGGGCGATGGTGATCGGGGACACATATCGCCGTAGGAGCCCGAACAGACCACCAAACCCAATGGTGACCTCGACCAGCGCCCCGACCAGGATCAACCCGGCGATATAACGCATCGCATCGGCTCCGGGGTGGGTGGCGATGATGGCAAAGAACGGGACCAGGAAGGCAAAAGACACCCCCTGGATGATGGGAAGCCGTGAGCCGATGGTCACCTGGAGGAAGGTGGCGATGCCCGAGCAGATGAAGACAGAGCTGATGAGGATGGCGATCTGCACCCGGTCCATCTCCATCGCGGGGCCCAGGATCAGGGGCACCAGGATGGTGGCCCCGAACATGGTGAGGACGTGCTGGAGCCCCAACCCCAGCGCCTTGGGGAATGGCCTCGGTACGTCGTCCAAGCCGTAGTTGAGCTCCACTCGAGTGGGGCTGGTGACGCTCATCTTTCCTCCCTCGGAGCTAGGCAGTGACGTGTCCATAAGCTAGCCACCCAGGCCGGGTGGATGTCGTCGAAAACGCACCTTCCCCTTCCGCCGGGGAAGGAGGCGCAGGGGCACGTTCGGCAATGAGACGAGTAGGTTTGGGACCACAACTGGCCGACCAGGAGGATTCGATGGCCAACACCGTGCGCGCCGCGCTCGTCCAGACCGCGTGGACCGGGGACAAGGAGTCGATGGTCAAGAAGAACGTCAAGTACGCCCGTGACGCCGCCGCGCAGGGAGCACAGGTGATGTGCTTTCAGGAACTGTTCAACGCCCCGTACTTCTGCCAGGTCCAAGACGACGAGCACAAGGACACCGCGGAGGCGGTGCCCGACGGCCCTACCACCCAGCGGATGATCGAGCTGGCCAAGGAGACCGACATGGTCCTGGTCGTGCCGATATATGAGAAGGAGGACGACGGGCTCCTCTACAACACCGCCGCCGTGATCGACTCCGACGGCACCTACCTGGGCAAGTACCGCAAGACCCACATCCCCCATGTCAACGGTTTCTGGGAGAAATTCTACTTCCGACCCGGCAACACCGGTTATCCGGTCTTCGACACCGCGGTGGGGCGGATCGGGGTGTACATCTGTTACGACCGCCATTTCCCCGAGGGCTGGCGCGCCCTCGGTCTGGGAGGCGCCAAGATCGTCTTCAATCCCTCTGCCACCAGCAGGGGGCTCTCGATGTACCTCTGGAACCTGGAGCAGCCCGCCGCCGCGGTCGCCAACGAGTACTTCATCGGGGCGATCAACCGGGTGGGCAGGGAGGAGTATGGCGACAACGACTTCTACGGCTCCTCCTACTTCGTGGATCCTCGCGGCCAGCTCGTCGGCGAGTCGGCCTCGGACACCGACGAAGAGGTGATCATCCGCGACCTCGACCTCGACGTGATCGACGAGGTCCGCAAGGTTTGGGCCTTCTACCGGGACCGACGCCCCGACGCCTACGACAGCCTCGTCGCTCCGTAGATGGGCAAGCACGCCGAGCTTCTGGCGAGGCACAAGGAGGTCCTGCCCACCTGGATGGCGCTCTACTACGCCGATCCGATCGCCATCGTCGACGGCGAGGGCCGCCGGGTGACCGACGCCGAAGGAAAGGAGTACCTCGACTTCTTCGGGGGGATCCTCACCACCATGACCGGCTACCGGGTGCCCGAGGTGGTCGAGGCGATCAAATCTCAGGCCGACCGGATGCTGCACACCTCGACGTTGTATCTCATCGAGTCTCAGATCGAGTTGGCGGAGAGGATCGCCGGGTTGTCAGGGATTCCCGATGCCAAGGTGTTCTTCACCAACTCCGGCACCGAGGCCAACGACACCGCACTGATGCTGGCCACCCAATATCGCAAGTCGAATCAGGTGCTGGCGCTGCGGGGCAGCTATCACGGCAAGTCCCACTCCGCGGTGGCGATCACCGGTCAAAAGGCATGGTCGGCGACCAGCCTCTCGCCATTCTCGGTCACCTACGTCCACGGTGGCTACAAGCTGCGCAGCCCGTTCGGGCACCTTCCCGACGACGAGTTCACCGCGGCATGCGTCGCCGACCTGCGCGACCTGCTCGACATCGCCACCGCAGGCGACGTGGCGGCGATGATCGCGGAGCCCATCCAGGGGGTCGGCGGGTTCGCCACCCCGCCCGACGGTTTCTTCGGCGCCATGAAAGACGTGCTCGACGAGCATGGGATCCTCTTCATCACGGACGAGGTGCAGACCGGCTGGGGGCGGACCGGTGAGCACTTCTGGGGATACCAGGCCCACGACATCATCCCCGACCTGCTCACCTTTGCCAAAGGCCTGGGGAACGGTCTGGCCATGGCCGGGGTGGTGGCCCGCGCCGATATCATGGACTGTCTCAGGGCCAACTCGATCTCGACATTCGGGGGCAACCCGCTCGCCACCGCCGGTGCCTTGGCCAATCTCGAGTACCTGGTCGAGCACGACCTGCAGACCAACGCCCTCAAGATGGGCAACCAGCTGAAGGATGGCATCCACCACATTGCCGACGACGTGCCCGAAATCGTCGAGGTGCGGGGCAAAGGCCTGATGATCGGCGTCGAGTTCGGCGACGCCCGCGGCAAGACACCGGACACCGCCCTCACCGCGGCGGTGATGGAAGGGGCCAAGATGGAGGGCCTGCTCATCGGCAAGGGCGGTCTCTACGGGAACACCCTCCGCATCGCCCCACCGCTCACGGTCACCGAGGAGGAGGTCGAGGAGGGCCTCGAGAAATTGAGAAACGCGATACACCGGGCACGGAAGGAGTAGCCAATGGGCAAGACACTCATCAAGGGCGGCACGGTGATCACCGCGATCGAACAGACGGAGGCGGATGTGCTCATCGACGATCGCAAGGTGGTAGCCCTTCTCGCCCGGGATCACAGCGTCGAGGCCGACGAGGTCATCGACGCCACCGCCAAGCTGGTCATCCCCGGGGGCATCGACGTCCACACCCACATGGAACTTCCCTTTGGGGGCACTTTCGCCGCCGACACCTTCGAGACCGGCACCCGCGCCGCCGCCTGGGGAGGCACCACCACGATCGTAGATTTCGCGGTGCAGACCGTGGGTGAGTCTGCGATGGAGGGTTGGGAGGCGTGGATGGAGAAGGCTCGGGACAAATGCGCCATCGACTACGGGTTCCACATGATCACCGGGGACATCAACGACCAGACCCTCAAGGAGATGGAGTTGTTGGTCCGTGAGGGCGTCACCAGTTTCAAGATGTTCATGGCCTACCCGGGGGTCTTCTACTCCGACGACGGCCAGATCGTCAGGGCGATGCAGAAGGCCGCCGAAGACGGCGCGACCGTCTGCATGCACGCCGAGAACGGCATCGCCATCGACGTGCTGGTGGCACAGGCGCTGGACCGCGGGGAGACCGACCCCATGAACCACGGCCTGGTGCGCAGGTCGATCCTCGAAGGGGAGGCGACCCATAGGGCGATCAGGTTGGCCGAGATGACCGGCGCCCAGCTCTACATCGTCCACCTGTCGGCCAAGGAGGCGCTCGACGAGGTGATCGATGCCCGTGACCGGGGTCTCAACGTCTTTGCGGAGACATGTCCCCAGTACCTCTTCTTGTCCCTCGACAACCTGGGCAACGGGTTCGACGGTGCCAAGTACGTCTGCTCGCCCCCGCTGCGCGATGAGTCGGCCGGTCACCAAGAGCGTCTCTGGCAGGGTCTGCGCACCAACGACCTCCAGGTGGTGTCCACCGACCACTGCCCGTTCTGCATGGGTGACCACCACACCTTCGGCACCCAGAAGCAGCTGGGGCGAGACGATTTCTCCAAGATCCCCAACGGCATGCCCGGAGTCGAGAACCGGATGGAGCTGCTCTACAGCGGCGGAGTGGAGGATGGCCGCATCAGCCTCAATCGTTTCGTGGAGATCACCGCCACCACTCCGGCCAAGATGTTCGGGATGTACCCCAAGAAGGGGACGATCGCGGTCGGCTCCGACGCCGACATCGTGATCTTGGATCCGGCCGGTCAGCACGTCATCTCGGTCGACACCCATCACATGGATGTCGACTACTCGGCATATGAGGGTTGGGAGATGACCGGCAAGGTGGAGACGGTCTTGTCGAAGGGAAAGGTCGTCATCGCCGACGACCAGTACGTCGGGTCGCCAGGTGATGGTGAGTACATCTCCCGCGGTACCAGTCAGTACACGATCTAGTCGAACGTCCCCACCCTCGCCCAGACTCGCAGGCTGGTGTACACGGTCCCCAGCATCAGGGCGACCATGGTCGCCAGGGACACCTTCGCCCCCCAGTCGGTGAACCCGACCGCCAGGGCGGCGGCACTCCCGGCGCAAGCCGGATCTCGTGCTCACCCGGGCGAAGATACCCAGTCGACGCTCCTGCTCTCTATCACGCTCGCGTCGTGGCTAACTTCACGGGATGGACTTCGGCGTAGTCCTCCAAACCGACCCTCCCGCGAGCAGGGTCATCGAATTGGCCCAGATGGCCGAGGGGCTGGGGTTCACCCACGGCTGGACCTTCGATAGCCACGTCCTCTGGCAGGAGCCCTTCGTGATCTACTCACGGATACTCGCTGCCACCGAGCGGATGGTGGTGGGGCCGATGGTGACCAACCCCGGCACGAGGGACTGGACTGTGCTCGCCTCATTGTTCGCCACCCTCAACGACATGTACGGGGAACGCACCATCTGTGGCATCGGAAGAGGCGATTCGGCGCTCCGCTACATCGGGGAGAAGCCGAAGACACTGGCCACGATGGTCGAGGCGATGGCGGTGATCAAGGCCCTTGTGGCGGGAGAGGAGATCATCTACAACGGCAAGCCGCTCTCGATCCCCTGGATCGAACAGGGCTGGGACCTCCCCATGTGGGTCGCCGGGTACGGGCCCCGCGCCCTGGCCACCATCGGGGAGCACGCCGACGGCTACATACTGCAGCTCGCCGACCCCCAGGTGTTGGAGTGGACCATGGCCGCGGTGCGGGCGGCCGCAGTCGAGGCGGGAAGAGATCCCGACGACGTCGCGATCTGCGTTGTCGCCCCTGCCTACGTCGGTGATGACATCGCCCATCAGCGGGAGCAGCTCCGCTGGTTTGGCGGCATGGTGGGCAACCACGTCGCCGACATGGTCAAGCGCTACGGCGAGGACTCGTCGAAGGTGCCCGAGGTCCTCTCCGATTACATCGAGGCCAGAGAGGGGTACGACTACGACCACCACGGCAAGGCCGACAATCCCTCCACCGACTTCGTCCCCGACGAGATCGTCGATCGCTTCTGTGTGCTCGGCACCGTCGGCCATCACATCGAGAAGTTGTCGATGCTGAAAGAGATGGGGGTCGATCACTTCGGGATCTACCTGATGCACGACGACCAAGAGGGAACTCTCGGGGCCTATGGAGACTCGGTGATCCCAGCCGTCAACGGTTGAGGTTCTCGACCATTGGATGTCATTCGATGACTAGCTCTGCCTAGACGTAGGCCGAGCCGATTGCCGCGGCGTAGACGGTGATCATCGTCAGCAACATCGCATAGCCGGCCAACCCGTGCTCACCGAAGTCCTCGTTGAGCTTGGCCGCCGTCAGCCCGACGGCGGCGAAGAAGAGAAGCGTTCCGATTATTTCCGGCAATTCCTCCCTCGCCTCCCTCTCCGCGTTCGGTGTCTGGATATGACCCCCATACCCATCACCACCCGCTGCCAAAACCACCCGCCCGCAGTAGTGGTAGAGAAGACTGTAAACGGATCAGAGCGGTCCTCGTCTCGGTCTCTGGTCTGATAGAGGGGAAGGGAGAGGCCCTGATACGTGTTGTTGGTCTTGTATGGAATTGGGCATCACCAGCTTCGCCGAAACCATTCCCTCTTATGGCGGAGGGGACACCGTGAGTCATGGCGAGAGACTCCGGCAGATAATCGAAGAGGTCGAGACCGCCGAGTCGGTGGGTCTGGACGTGTACGGGCTGGGGGAGCACCATCGGCCCGACTTCGCCTCCTCTGCTCCCGCGGTTGTGCTCGCCGCCGCGGCCGGCCGGACTTCGAAGATCAGGTTGTTCCCCGCGGTCTCCATCCTCAGCACCGACGACCCGGTGCGGGTCTTCCAGCAATACGCCACCCTCGACCTCGTCTCTTCGGGTCGTGCCGAGCTGTTGGTGGGGCGGGGGTCGTTCATCGAGTCGTTCCCCCTGTTCGGCTATTCCCTCGATGACTACGACCAGTTGTTCGCCGAGAAGCTCGATCTGCTCCTCCAGATCAGGGATAGCGAGGGTGAGGTCGATTGGTCGGGGAGATTCCGGGCCCCGATCCAGGGCCAGGGCATCTACCCCCGGCCCGAGCGTCGACTGCCGATCCGGGTTGCGGTCGGCGGGACGCCGCAGTCGATCGTCAGAGCGGCGACCAGGGGGTTGCCGGTCGCCCTGGCCATCATCGGTGGCAGTCCCGACCGTTTCGTGGCATTGGCCGACCTTCATCGGAGGACCCTGCTGGAGTCGGGCTTCGATCCCAGCCATGCGCCGTTGTCGGTTCACGGCCACGGCTATATAGCCGACAGCGACGAGCAGGCCGCCGAGGAGTACTACGCCTCATATGCGGCCGCGATGACCCGGCTCGGCCGGGAGCGCGGCTGGGGCCCGATGACCAGAGAGCAATTCGAGTGGATGCGCTCACCGGAGGGCTCATTGGTGCTCGGCGACGTCGAGACAGTGGCAGCCAAGATCCTGCGCTGGAAGGAGGTGCTCGGCATCAACCGGTTCGAGCTCCATGTGAGTGTGGGCACCGTCCCTCACGACAGGGTCCTCCGCAGCATCGAGCTGCTGGGCACCAAAGTGGCCCCTATCGTCAACGAGAAGGGCGACTGACGATTGCGGGCCACGTCGTCGGACTGCGGGCCCCGGTCCCCCGGGGGTTGACGCCCGGCGGTGTCGCTAGTACAACTTTGGACACAATGAGCAGCACACCCGCATTCGCGGCCCGTAACTGGTGGTGGTCCACCCCATAGAGGTGGCGACCGCGCGGCTCATTTCTTGAAGCGACAACGACCCACCTCGACCACGAGGTGGGTTTTCTGATTCCAGGAGGCACTCCTCGAGGTCAACGACCCCCAGAGGACCTCATGGAATCCATTTACGACATCCCGGGAGACCTCCACCCTTCGGCGTGCGCACGCCCGAGGGCGTCTCGCGCCGATCGTTTTCCCGCATCGAGCGAAGAGCCGTTTGGAGGAGGCGCGTGAGAGAGATCATCGGAAAACTCCTCTCCGCCGAGGTCCTCACCGAGGAGGAAGCCGGGCGACTGGTCGCCTACCTGACCGGAGAGGATCTCGACCCGGCGGTGGCCGCCGCGGCGCTGGCCGGGATGAGGACCCGGGGAGAGACCGCCGATGAGGTCAGAGTCTTCGCCAGGGAGCTGCAGGGAATGGCCCTGCGACCGGCGATACCTGACACCTCCCGGGCCGTCGACGTGGTAGGGACGGGTGGCGACTCCTCGGGGTCTCTCAACCTGTCCACCGGGGCTGCACTCTTGGCGGCCGCAGCGGGCGCCCCGGTCATCAAGCACGGCAACCGCTCGGTGTCGAGCCGGAGTGGCAGCTTCGACGTGCTCGCCGCCCTTGGCCTCGACGTGCCGTGGGACGCGTCCCGGGCCGGTGAGGTCTTCGAGGAGACCGGATTCACCTATTTGTTCGCCCCCAGCTTCCACCCGGCGATGAGTTCGGTCGCCCCGGTGCGCCGGGCATTGGGCGCCCGAACCATCTTCAACCTGGTCGGACCGCTCGCCAACCCGGCCCGGACCCCGTTCCTGGTGGTCGGCGCCTTCAGCCCGGAGGCAGCGAGGATGATGGCCGACACGTTGTCGGGCATGGAGATAGCCAGGGCGTTCGTGGTGCATGGCGAGCCCGGCTGGGACGAGCCGACCCCGGTGGGACCCTACTTGTTGTTCGACGTCACCCCTGGAGGGGTGACCGAACGTCTCGAGGACCCCGCCGATTTCGGGATCGGCCGGTGCCGTCCGTCAGACCTCACCGGCGGGGATCCTGATCACAACGCGGCGGCGATCCGGAGAGTCTTCGCCGGGGAGCCCGGTCCTCATCGAGACGCACTGGTGATCGGAGCCTCACTGGCGCTGAGGGTGACCGGGTCGAAGCCCGCAATGGCCCTGCAACTGGCCAGGGAAGCCCTCGACGAGGGCGCGGCCCGGGATCTCCTCGACCGGCTCTCGGCAGGGGCACACCGGGAGCGAGTCGGTGTCTGACTTTCTCGCTGAGATGTCCCGGGCCAGCTCTCTTCGGGCTCGGAACGCCCGGGGGAGGGCCAAGGTCGGGGGTCTCGCCTCGCGGTTGGAGTCGGCGCCGCCGCCGGTTGGGCTGCAGCTTGCCCTACCTGGGTTCGACGTGATAGCAGAGGCCAAGCTGTCCAGTCCTTCCGGAGGGCGACTCGTCGGAGGTGATCCCGGTACCGACGAGGTGGTCGCTCTGGCCCTCGGATTCATCGGGACGGGGGCGGCGGCCCTCTCCATCCTCACCGAGCCGACCAGGTTCTCGGGCTCGCTCGAGCATCTGCAGGCGGTGTCGTCGGCCACTGCGGCACCGGTCATGAGAAAGGACTTCCTGGTCGACCCGGTGCAGGTCCTCGAAGCACGGGCGGCCGGCGCCTCCGGTGTGCTCCTCATCGCCCGGATGCTGCCGGGGGAGCTGCTGGTGGAGATGACCGATCAGACTCTCGACCTGGGAATGTTCGCTCTCGTCGAGGTGTTCGATCGCTCCGACTTGGAACGTGCGGTGGGTGTCTTCGGCCGTGAGGTCCTCGTCGGGGTGAACTGCCGGGACCTGGTCACCCTTCAGGTGGACACCACTCGATTCGAGGTGATGGCACCGCACCTGCCCGACCACCTCCCCGCGGTGGCCGAGAGCGGGATCTCCTCGGAGGCCGAGGTCGCCGCGGTCTCAGCCGCGGGCTACCGCATGGCGCTGGTCGGCTCCTCACTGGTGTCGGGCCAGGACCCCTTCGGCAAGTTGGCGGCATTGATCGGCGCGGGCAGAGACGCTCTCGCCGGGGTGGATGGGGGATGAGCCTCCTCATCAAGGTGTGCGGCGTGACCGACCGAAAGACCGCACAGGTCTGTGTCGAGGCCGGGGTGAAGGCCCTCGGATTCGTGTTCGCCGACTCCCCACGTCGGCTGCATGCGGCCCAGGCCGAGTCGATCTCTGCGTCGCTCCCGCCCGGGGTGTTGCGAGTGGCCGTCTTCCGGCGCCCCTCACAGGAGGAAGTCGCAAACGCTCTCGAAGGGTTCACCCCCGATCTGATCCAGGCCGACCATGAGGCTGTTCTGTCCTTCCGCGGAGTGAGCACACTCCCCGTGTACAGGGAACATGACCACACGTCGCCCGGTGGGGGCCGGTTCTTGTTCGAAGGCCCGGTGAGCGGGGTCGGCCGCGGGGTGGACCTCGCCCGCGCCGAAGAGATGGCGCGACTCGGCGAGATGGTGCTCGCCGGCGGGCTCCGACCCGACAATGTCGGGCAGGCGATCACCAGGGTCAGACCCTTCGGCGTCGACGTGAGCAGCGGAGTGGAGTCCTCCCCGGGGGAGAAGAGCCCCGAGCTGATTCGAGCATTCGTGGCCGCGGTACGCGCGGCCGAGGAGAGGCAGGTGAGAGTGTGACCCTCGAGAAGACATCACGCCAACAGGTGCCTCCGAATGGGAGATACGGCGTCTACGGGGGCCGATATGTCCCCGAGACCCTGATGACCGCCCTGCGCCGCCTGGAGAGCATGGTGAGCGAGTTGGTCGACGATCCCGGTTTCGGCGCCGAGCTCGCCCGGGAGCAGTCGCTCTTCATCGGCCGCCCCACCCCCCTGACCCCCGCCGAGCGGCTTGGGGCCGGTTGGCGTGCCCGGGTCTACCTGAAGCGCGAAGACCTCTGTCACACCGGAGCCCACAAGATCAACAACGCCATCGGGCAGGCACTCGTGGCGCGCCGGCTCGGGGCCACCCGGATCGTGGCTGCGACCGGTGCCGGGCAACACGGAGTGGCCACCGCGGCGGCCGCGGCCCGCATCGGCCTGCCCTGCACGATCTACATGGGCGGGGTCGACGTGGTCCGGCAGCGCAGCAACGTGGAGCGGATGAAGCTCCTCGGCGCCGAGGTGATACCCGTGGAGAAGGGGGACAGGACCCTTCGGTCGGCCATCGACGAGGCGATGCGCGACTGGGTGTCCGACCCCGAAGGCACCTACTACCTCCTCGGCTCCGCAGTCGGGCCCCATCCCTACCCGATGCTGGTGGCAGGGCTCCAGTCGGTCATCGGGACAGAGGCGAGAGAACAGATCGTGGAAGCCACCGAGTCTCTGCCCGACGTGGTGGTGGCCTGTGTGGGAGGCGGCTCAAACGCCATCGGCATTTTCCGGGGCTTCGTCGACGATCCGAAGGTGGCTCTCCTCGGTGTCGAGGCGGGTGGTGACGGCCGGGCCCACAGCGCCACCCTTGCCTCGGGGACGGTGGGAGTGCTTCACGGTGCCATGACCCCTCTGCTTCAGGACGAACACGGTCAGGTGCTGGAGACCCATTCGATCGCCCCCGGTCTCGACTACCCGGGGGTGGGCCCCGAGCATGCCATGCTGCGCGACTCCGGGCGGGCCGGCTACGTGACGGCCGACGACAGCGAGGCGCTCGCCGCTCTGAAGGAGTGCTCCACGGTCGAAGGGATCATCCCGGCACTGGAGTCCGCCCATGCCCTGGCTGGTGCCCGCCGCTGGGCACTGGACAATTCGGGGTCGCTCATCGTCATCTGTGTGTCCGGTCGAGGTGACAAAGACCTCGACATCATCAGGGGGGCAGACGATGAGTGACTCCGCCGGCGCGGTAACCAGCGCCATCGCGAGCGCCGGCGGACATGCCATATGCGCATACGTGACCGCGGGTTATCCGAGCCGGGAGACGTTTCCGGAGGTCCTCACCTCGGTCGCCACCGTGGCCGACGTCGTCGAGGTGGGCATACCGTTCACCGACCCCATGGCCGACGGCCAGACCATCCAGCAGGCCAGTCACGAAGCCCTGGCCCAAGGCGTCGACCTCGACTACGTGTTCGAAACGCTGGGGAGCCACCAGCTCTCGGTGCCCTACCTCCTGATGGGGTACTACAACCCTTTCCTCGCCTACGGGCTCGACCGGCTGGTCGACCGGATGAGATCTGCGGGGACATCGGGCGTGATAGTCCCCGATCTGCCCATCGAAGAGAGTGGGGAGCTGGCGGCAACGCTGGAGGCGCGCGGTCAGGGCCTGGTCCAGTTGGTGGCCCCGACGACGCCACCCGATCGTCTTCGCAAACTGGCCGCCGCCAGTCGAGGGTTCGTCTACGCGGTCACCACCAAGGGAACCACCGGCGGTTCCACCAGGTTCGACCCCGACGTCCTCGACTATTTGGACCGGGTCAAGGCGGTCTCCGAGCTCCCCGTCCTCGCCGGGTTCGGCGTCAGGGAGCGGTCCCAGATGGCTGAGCTGGTCGGCCACGTGGACGGCGTGGTCGTCGGGTCCGCGCTGATCGATGCCATCGCCCGGGGTGACGATCCAGGCCGGTTCCTCCAAGAGCTCCGCCCGGTGGGGTCCTTCCGCTGTGGACGCAATCGGGAAGAAGGCGCCGGGGGAAGCGGTTGAAGGGGTCCGTGAGCGCCATCAGAGATCTCGTCCAGCTCGGTTTCCCTTGGGAAGGGTTCGACCCGTTCCTTTTCACCGTTCACCACCTCGACCGTTACCCGGCCGGAAACGAGCGTCTCGGCCCGGTGACCTCCCTCGACGGTCGGAACATCGGGTCGGACTTCTCCTATCGGGACGGGTGGAGCATGTACCACGGTTCCACGGTGCCCGGCTTCCCCCAACATCCCCATCGCGGCTTCGAGACGGTGACGGTGGTGAGACGAGGTTATGTGGACCACTCCGATTCGTTGGGCGCCACCGCCCGCTACGGCGAAGGCGACGTGCAATGGCTGACCACCGGGAGCGGGATCATGCATGCAGAGATGTTCCCCCTCCTCGACCCCGAGGGGGAGAACATCCTCGAGCTGTTCCAGATCTGGCTGAACCTGCCACCGGAGTCGAAGATGGTCGACGCCTATTTCGGGATGTTGTGGAGTGAGGGGATCCCCAAGATCTCACCTGCTGTCGGTGTCTCGATCGACGCCATCGCCGGGCGTATCGGAGCCTCGACACCACCCCCACCGCCACCGGACTCGTGGGCGTCGCGGCCGGACACCGACTTCGCCATATGGCTGATCCGTCTCGCACCCGGAGCCGTCCATGACCTGCCGCCGGCCGAATCAGGGACCAATCGGGCTCTCTACTGCTTCCAAGGAGACGACCTGACGATCGACGGCACCGCGGTGTCTGCCGACGTCGGGGCCCGACTCGATCCATCGACACCGGTGAGATTGGAGAACAATGGCGCCCCGGCCGAGTTCCTGATGCTGCAGGGTCGCCCCATCGGCGCCCCGGTGTTCCAAATGGGGCCATTCGTCATGAACACGGCGGAGGAATTGCGCCAGGCGGTCGACGACTACCGGCGCACCCGATTCGGGGGCTGGCCCTGGTCCGGTCCCGACCCGGTCCACGATCGCAGCGACGGACGTTTTGCCCTCCACGCCGACGGCAATGTCGAGCACCGCGATCGACAACGTGTCTGAGCCACGTGATCCATCAACTCCGCATCTACGAGATCTTCGATCACAACAAGCAGGCATTCCACGATCGCTTTCGTGACCACGCCCTGCGGATCATGCAGTCATACGGCTTCGAGTTCGTCTCGATCTGGGAGTCGAGTGTCGACGGGCGCACCGAGTGTGCCTACCTCCTCGAGTGGGCCGATGCGGAGGCGATGATCTCGGCCTGGGCGGCGTTTCGGGAGGACCAGGAGTGGAAAGACATCAAGAGGGTCACCTCCGCGGAGCACGGTGACTTGGTGGGCGAGATCGAGGACAAGGTCCTCCGCCCCACCAGCTACTCACCCGAGCGCTGAGCCTCAGACCACCATCCCGACGAGTGCTCCCATCCAGAGCAGGCTCTCCACCCCCAGCACCTGATTGATCTGACGCCCGGCGATGGTTGCGGCGACCCGGTCGCCCTCCTCGATGGCCGCTCGAAGCTGTTTCGACGCCGACCGGCCCATGGTGGCGCCCACGACGATGGCGGTGAGCACCAACCCGAGCCCCGCCCACACCCCGATGCTGACGGTCTCCACACCGACCGCCCATGCCAACAGGCCACCGGAGAGCAGCGTCCCCAGACCGGTGAGCTGTCCCAGTCTCTCGGCGCGACGGAGTCTTCCCAACAGAGCCGGCGCCTGTGGAGGCCCCGCTCCCGCCGATTGCCGGATATCGCCGGGTATGAGCAGCTTGTGGCCAAACCAGGCGGCAGCGACGGCTATGTGGAGGATGCGCAGGGCGAGGATCATCGTCAACCGGGGAGCCAGCCTACGCCCCAGCACCCGCGGAGGCCCGGGGGTCGGACATCCGGTGGCAGAATCACCGGATCAGCTTCATCTCACGTGCACGGCAGATGGCCGAGGCGACTCCCGACACACGCAACCGGGTGGTCGATCTGATTCGCGTGCTTTCGATCCTGGTCGTGGTCTTTGGTCACTGGCTGATGGCGGCCATCACCTTCCAAGAAGGCGAGATCGTCCCCGGTCACCTTCTCGAGTTGGCTGACTGGACCCACCCGCTCACCTGGGTCTTCCAGGTCATGCCACTCTTTTTCTTCGTCGGCGGCTACTCCAACGCACTCTCTTGGCGATCGGCCCGACGAAAGGGAGAGCCCTACGGTGCCTGGCTGCGAGCGCGGTTGCGCCGGCTCGCCCTGCCGGTAGTGCCCCTGCTCCTGATGTGGACGGTCGGGGGTTGGGTCGGTCTCCAGGCCGGTCTCGACTGGGAGATCCTGCAGCTCGCTTCCCGTGTCGCCCTGGTCCCGACATGGTTCCTGGCTGCCTATGTGGTGATCGTGACCCTCGCCCCGCTTGCCCTGGCCCTCTGGGAGCGGCTCGGATGGTGGTCGATCCTCTCTGGAGTGGCCCTGGCGGCCCTTGCCGACGTGTTGTCCATCGCCGGTGGCCTGGTTCCAGTGGGTTTTCTCAACTATGTGTTGGTATGGGGCACCGTCCACCAGGTCGGATACGCCTGGGTCGACGGGGAGCTCGCCACGGCCCGGCGTCGGGTCGCCCTCCTCGTTGTGGGGCTGGGCGCCACCCTCGCTCTGGTGTGGTTGGGCCCTTATCCGGTGGCCATGGTCGGTCTCGACACTGCCCAGGTGACCAACTCGTACCCACCCCGGGTGACTCTCACCTTCCTCGGGTTCTTCCAGGCCGGCTTGGTGCTGGTCCTGGAACGTGCTCTCGAGCGATGGATGAGTCGTCGGGGCGCCTGGACGGCTGTGGTGGCGGTGAGCGCTCGGATCATGACCCTCTATCTGTGGCACCTCACCGCGATGGTCTTCGTGATCGGATTTGGCCTGTTGGTCGACGGTTACGGCTTCGGGATCGAGCCTCTGTCGGCTGCGTGGTGGCTGTCCCGGCCCGTCTGGTTCGCGGTTCTGATTATCCCCACCATCGGCTTGATCGTCATCTTCGGACGTTTCGAGCGGCCGGAGAGCGACCGACGCCCTGCTCCGCCGTGGTGGCGGCCCGTGCTGGCCGTCCTCTTGGTCTGTGCCGGGCTGGGGCTGCTGGCCGCCATTGGCATCGCCGACGAGCAGGGGCTCAACGGTCTGGTCCTCAGCCTCCCGGTCATCGGTGTGGTCCTCGGCGGGGTGTCACGCTGGCCGGGCAGGGGCGCGCCCCGACTCACCTGATCGGCGGTTCCCGATGGCTGTGTCTCAGTCGCCGTCGGGCAGGATGACGCTGATCAGCCAGCCGGCTATCGACACCACCACCGAAGCCCAGAACGTCGCCCAGAAAAAGCCGGTGGAGGTCAACCCGAGGTCGAAGACGTCGGGGCCCGAGAGCCACACCACCAGTTGCAACACCAGGGCATTGACGACGAGGAGGAACAGCCCGAGCGTGAGGATGATGAGCGGAAGGCTGAACAGCTTGAGGATCGGCTTGGCGATGGCGTTGGCCAGGCCCATGATCGCCGCGGCGATCAGGAACTGCCACCATTCCCCGTCGAACTCGAAACCGTTGACCAGCCAGACGGCCACCCATAGCGACGCCGCGGTGGTGAGAAAGCTGAGTATGAACCCCATGAGGCCAATCTATTCGACCGGTGTCGACCATGCCCGGGATATCGGTCGCCTCTCCGGGTCCGAGACCGAAAGTACCCGCCCGCCAATACCATCGAGCCGGTGATAGACAACGAGCACGGGGAGGCCCCCTTCGATCAAGAGGGGTTTGACGAGAGCCAGGAGCCGGTCCCGACTTCGGTCTGGCGGCGCCCCCTCCTGGTCGGGGTGGCGGCGTTGACCGCGATCGCCATGATCCTGGTTCCTCTCTACAACCTCATCGGCGGCCGGTCGGTGGCCGACAACGGCCTCGAGGTGTGCGGTTTCGACTACTGCGTGGTGCAGGAGGCGGTGAGAGAGGCCCGGCTCGACCTGACCATGAGCCGGCTCTCCAACACTCTCCTCGACGACACCGAGGCGGGAGACCTGGCCGACGAGCTGACCGAGCATCTCGGGGTGGGGCGAGTCGAAGTGGAGGTGGTGGACGACCTCGAAGGGCACATCGGCGGGGTGTACGACGTGGAGACGAGGACGATCTCCATCGAACGGCCGGCACGGGCGTGGACGGTCCTCCACGAGGTCGCTCATGTCCTCGAGCCGGGGCACGGCGCCGACTTCCAGAGGGTGGTCATCGATCTCGCCACGGTGATCGAGGAGGAGAACGGCTGAACGACGCCGGCCAGGCAGTACCTTCTCCGCCCTGTGGCGGCCTCTGGTCTCCTCCAAAGTGGAGAAGAGGCTCCTCGGTGCGGTCGATGGCGGGGGAGGGACCGATGCCGCGATCCGGTCGTTCCACCGCAGCGTTGCATTCGAATCGGCAGTTCTCGTCGTCGTCCTCCGGGCGATGGTGGTGGAGCTCGGTGCCTGACCCAGGGGCCGAGATCCTGTGAGCCCATCCGCCAAAGTGCACACCAACTCGATCACGGTCGCATTTCGACGGCCGGATGACACCGCTCGCAGCGTCATCGTCCTCGACGCACCGCTCCGGGTGCGCCTTCGCCTACGTCCTGGCGAATCGGCGCCCCCGCCTCGCCGAAATACGTGACCGTACTTTCGTTGGGGAGCACTAAGCGCGGCGCTTGGGCGGTCCGGGAAAGAATGCGTTGGTCCGCTCGACATACGCTTCGTACCCGGGGCGGCGCCGGCTGATGCTCTTCTCGAGGAGGAGCACTCCTGAGACCCGGATCAAGAGAAACGACATCACGATGGGGGAGAAGATGGCCCACCAGGCGCCTCCTGCCAGGGCGACGAGGTATATCCCCCACCACACACAGAAGTCGCCGAAGTAGTTGGGGTGCCGGGTGTAGCGCCACAAACCGCTATCCATGACCCCGCTCTTCGAGTCGGGTCGCGTCCTGAATCGGGCGAGCTGGAAGTCGCCGAACGACTCGAAGAACAGACCGACGGCGAACAGCCCCACCCCGACGAAGTCGAGCCAGTAGAGCGGCCCGTCGCTCGCCTGTGTCACCACCGGTGGCACCGCCACCACCCACATCAGCACCGCCTGGAGCCCGAATACCTTGAACAGACTGATGATCCAGAACGCGTCGGGGCTCTTCTTCCTCATCTGCTGATAGCGACGGTCCTCGCTCCTGCCGATGTTGCGCCAGGCCAGGTACCCGGTGAGCCGCAAGCCCCAGACGGTGACTAGCACCAGAATGAGCAGCGGCCGGTCGGCCAGGGTGTCGAGCGGTCCGAACAGGTACGCGGCCCAGGAGGCCACCACGAACCCGAACCCCCACACGATGTCCACGATCGAGACGTCGTTGACGATGACGCTCACCACCCAGGTGGCCAGCATCAGGATGGCGATGGCCAAAGCGGCGATCAGCACAAGGTCAGCCATCGGCCGCTTTCGACCGCAGAGCGGCCCGGCTGGAGGTCGGTGCCATGCTCAGGGCTTGATCAGGGTCATCGCCATCGGATACCGGTAGAGCTCGCCTCTCGAGGCGGCCAGCGTCCCGAGGATGGCGAAGACGATCTCGAGGAGCAAGAGCATCACGAGAAGGATCAAGATCAGCGCGGTCAGGACCAGACCCACGATCGTCACGGCCGCCAGGAATGCGACCACGATGCCGACGACGAAATAGACCAGGATCGAGAGTTGGAAGTTGAGGGCGGCCCGGGCGTGTGGCTCGACCACGGGGTCTTCTCTCCTGATCAGCCAAACGACGAGCGGGCCGATCACCGACGGGATGCCCACGAACTGAATCAGGGCGGAGGCGTGCGCCACCACTCTCCAGGTCTGCTGCTCGGACGAGGGCTGGCTCTCTGCGGTCACCGCGGGGAGGTTAGGTGGGTACCTGCCCGGCACGTGTCTCACCAAATGCGGTGTAGATCCGAGACCACATGACAACGCCGGCAGCCGCCGGGATGTCTGCGTCCCGGCCGGGTACCGTCGGGGGCGATGCGCCGGCCTGTCCTCGCCCTGATCGTCCTGGCAGCATGCACCGGAGGCTCTGACCCAGATTCGGCATGGTCTGAGATGCAGCCCATGGGGGTGGCGCGTAGCGAGCATCCCGCGGCGCTCCTCGCCGATGAGGTCATCGTGGTCGGAGGGTTGATCGAGCGAGGCCCGGGACGAATCGGAGCAACCGCGAGTGTGGAGGCATACGACCCGTCCGAGGACACCTGGAGAGTTCTCCCCGACCTGCCCGTGCCGCGGCACCATCTCATGGCGGCCGTGGTCGACGGTCGGCTCTTCGCCATCGGCGGATTCTCCGAGTCTGGTTTCGATGCGGTGAGCACGGTATGGGAGCTGGTTGGCGACGCCTGGGAGGTCCGCGCCGCGCTGCCCGTTCCGCTCGGAGCAGCCGCCGCGGTGACGCTGGACGGTGTCGTCTACGTGGTGGGGGGTGCTCCTGTCGGGGGACTCTACCGATATGACCCCGGCAGTGACGTCTGGGCTTCGCTGCGCGCTCCATCCCACGATCGGGAGCACCTGGCGGCTGTCGCCTTCGGAGGGGAGGTCTGGGCTCTGGGTGGCCGCTGGCAAGGAGAGATGTTCTCCTCGACCGAGGTCTACGACCCGGAGACCGATTCGTGGCGCCCGGGGCCGAGCCTCAATGAGGAACGGTCAGGGTTCGGGGCAACGGTCGCGGGGGAGGCCATTGTGGTGGCCGGTGGAGAGGTGTTCGACCCCGACCGGGCCCTGGTCTCGGTCGAGATCCTTGGGGAGGGTGAATGGGAGGTGGGAGACCGGCTGCCCTTCGGTCTGCATGGGAACCCGTTGGCTTTCGTCTCCGGTGCTCTCTACGTCCCCGGCGGCTCGACCAGGGCCGGAGGAGTCGAGAACCCGGGCACGATGCTTTCGCTTCGCGCCGGCTGACTGCATGCCCGCAGCAGGGAAGTTTCTCTATCCGCTCACACTGACCGTGGTGTGCATGCCGGCCTCGAAGTGGTCGACCAGCCGGCCCTCGTCGTCCTCGGCGACGATCCGGCAGGTGAAGCTGAACGTGCCCGTCCCCAATTCGAGTGCCAGGCCGGTGGTCTCGCCAGGCTGGAGCAGCCCCGTGGCGGCGACGACTGCACCATCGGTGTCGGTGACCACCAGGGTGTGGGGGTAGCTACCCGAGTTTGCCACAGAGATCGATTCGGTGTCCTCACCAAGCGTGGCCGGACCGGAGATCGAGAACTCGGCCAGTTGGAACGATTCGGTTGAGACCGTGGTCGTGCACCCGGCAAGGCCCAGACCGAGGGTGGCCAACAGTGCCATTGCCCACCGAATGGCGCTGCTCACACGGCCTCCATGACCCGGTCCTCGACCACGGCAGGCAGAGCGATCTGGAAGGTGGTGCCCACTGGAGAGGTACGCACCGAGATCGACCCACGCAGGGCTTCGACCATGAGCCGGACCAAGTAGAGCCCGAGCCCGGTGCCCGAGCTGAAGCTCTTCTTCTCGAACTTCTCGAAGACACGGGGCAGGAACTCCGCATCGATGCCCGGCCCGTCGTCGGCCACGGTGAGGTACACCGCGGTCTCCGGGCGGGTCCCCACCTCGATGGTCCCGTCGATCACGTTGTCGGTCGAGCAGGCGATGTCGACCCGAGTAGCTCCGTGGGTGCGGGCGTTGTCGGCCAATGAGGCGATGGCGAGGGTGAGCGTCTGCAGATCGGTTCGCACCCAGGTCTGTCGGTCGGGTGACGGCGTCTCGTGGGGGGGAGTAGCGCCCGTGGCAGTACAGACCTCCTCGATGGGCACGCGGGCGAGCTCATATGAGAGCCCCCGGTTCTCGATCCCGGCCACCGCCAGGATCTGGTCGATCATCTCCGTGAGCCTCTCCCCGTGCG
>Ga0256867_10000034_pt1 | contig 48471 bp, 35 predicted proteins | sample RVTome_15_FD_185939 | JGI IMG/M metagenome (GOLD analysis project Ga0256867, IMG submission 185939) | Soil microbial communities from uranium-contaminated site in the Upper Colorado River Basin, Wyoming, United States - RVT150D86 (HiSeq) ... | reverse complement strand
AAATGTGGGGGCGCTCCATGAAGAAAGCAATTATATCCCTGATGTTACTGCTGTCCCCGCTCGGGATGGCAGTCGCCGCCGAAGCCGACGCCATCCGCGCGGATGCGCCGGACCGCTACACGGTGGTGCCCGGGGACACTCTCTGGGGAATCTCGGGGCGCTTCCTGAGTGACGCCTGGCGCTGGCCGGAAGTGTGGCGCCTCAACCAGGAGCAGATCCGTAACCCCCACCTTATTTTTCCCGGCGACGTCATCGTGCTCGATCGCGCGGCGGGTCGACTGTCGATCGAAGGACGCGATGCCACCGCGACCGCTCCCGGCGCCGCTGACGCGCCCGGGCCCGCGGGGGTTCCGCCGCATCTTGCGAGCGTTTCCGTATCGCCGCGTGTACGCGTCGAGGGGCTGCCGCCCAAGGCAATCCCCACGATCAAGCCTTCCGACATCGCGGGCTTCCTGTCCAAGCCGCTTATTGTCGGCCGCGACGAGCTCGATTCCGCTCCGACCATCATCGCGACCCAGGAAGACCGGATCGCGATCGGCATGGGAGACAAAGCCTACGCAGAAGGAATCACGAAAGAGGCGGGCGAGGTGTGGCAGATCTTCCGGCGCGGTGATCCGCTCGTCGATCCGGAAAGCAATGAAATACTCGGCTACGAGGTGTTCTATCTCGGCGAGGCAAACGTTACACGGTTCGGCGACCTGAGCACGCTTCACATCACCTCGTCCACGCGCGAAATCAACCGTGGCGACCGCCTGCTACCGGCATCGAAGGAGCAACCGGTTTTCGCGTATGTGCCGCGCGCCCCGCAGAAGCCGGTGCGAGCGTACATCATCTCGGCCTACGGCAACCTGGGCGAGACCGGCCCGCTTGGAATCGTGGCGTTGTCAAAGGGCAGCAGCGACGGCCTTGAGGTTGGACATGTGCTGGCGATTTACACGAGCTCGCAGATAGCCAAGCGCACCGGCCGCTACGGCTTGCGCACGTCGGCTCTTTACGGCCGGCAGGGTCTTAGCGGCAGCGACTCGCCGCGCACTTACTACAATCCGGACCTCAACCCGCGGGATGGCCCGCTCTACGGAACCGTCGAACCCATAGACGAGGCACTGATACGCAAGCTGCCCGATGAGCGCTACGGGCTGCTCATGGTCTTCAGAACCTTCGATCGCGCCTCCTTCGCCCTCGTCATGGAGGCCTCGCGGCCGGTTGCCCTGTACGACGCCGCGGTCAATCCCTGAGAACTTGACGACGTTCGAGCCGCGTCCGCGCCCGTCCCGGGCCGCGGCGCGGATCGCTGCCTGCCATGCCGCTCGATGACGAGCTCGCCGCGTGGCTCAGGCTGACATTGACCTCGGGCTTCCATCACGACCGGGTGCGCCGGCTCTTGAGCGCATTCGGCGGGCCTCAAGCGGTCCTGGCTGCAACCACCGGCGCCCTCTCGCAACACGTACCCAAAGCCTTCGCGGCCGAGCTCAAGCGCGGCGTCGCGGCCGAGGCCATTGCCGCGGTGGAGAAGTGGCTCGAGGATCCGGCAAACTGCGTCCTCACCCTCGCCGATCCGCAGTATCCGCCCCAGCTCCTGCAAACCCCCGACCCGCCGCCGCTCCTCTACGTAAAGGGCAATCCCGATCTGCTGCGCCGCCCCGCTCTGGCCATCGTGGGCAGCCGAAACGCAACGGCGCAGGGGCAGGCGAATGCCGAAGCGTTTGCCCGCTCGTTGAGCGAGGCGGGTCTGACCGTCGTCAGCGGGCTCGCGATCGGCATTGACGCCGCGGCCCATCGCGGCGCACTTGCCGGCGCGGCGAGCTCCATCGCTGTCCTGGGCACCGGCGCCGACATCGTGTACCCCGCCCGCAACCGCGCTCTTGCCCACGAGCTTGCCGAACGCGGCGCGCTGGTGTCCGAGTTCGCGCTCGGCACGCGGGCTCTGGCGGCCAACTTTCCTCGCCGCAACCGCGTGATCAGCGGGCTCTGCCTCGGCTGTCTCGTCATCGAGGCCGCCGCCGCCAGCGGCTCGCTCATCACCGCGCGGCTTGCCAATGAGCAGGGGCGGGAAGTATTCGCCATTCCCGGATCGATCCACTCCCCGCTCGCGAAGGGCTGCCACGCTCTCATCAAGCAGGGAGCGAAACTTGTCGAAAGCGCGCAGGACGTTCTCGAGGAGCTGCGCTGGCCCACGCGCGCGCCGGACGCGCGCCCGCGCCAAGGGCAAGAAGCCCCGCGCGATCCGCGCGCGCGCCGCGTGCTCGACGCGCTCGGCGGGGATCCCTGCGACAGCGATACGCTTGCCGCCCGCAGCGGCCTGAACGCCGCGGAGCTCCTGGCTCTGTTGACGCAGCTCGAGCTCGATGGCGATGTTGCTCTCCTCCCCGGCGGCTTGATCCAGCGCGTGCATCGATGAGCCAAATCAGTTTGCATGCCGTGATTTAGGTCATGTTTTTGCGCGCAAAGCCGCTGGCGCGCTTGCGCCGGCAAATTTTTGTTCTTATCATCTGGCGCTCTTTTTGCGGCGGTGATCTGCCGCGCATTGCGCATGGGAAAACGTCTGATCATCGCCGAGAAGCCGTCTGTCGCCGCGGACATCGCGCGCGCGCTGGGCGGGTTCACGCGGCATGGCGACCATTTCGAGAGCAAGGAGCACGTGTTGTGCTCCGCCGTCGGTCATCTTCTGGAGTTGCGCGCGCCTGAGGAGCATGACCCGCGCTCGGGCCGGTGGACCTTCAAGCACCTGCCGGTCATTCCGCCCAAATTCGAGCTCGAACCGATTGATGAAAGAGCCGGCTCGCGCCTGAATCTCCTCCTGCGTCTCATCAAGCGCAAGGACGTGACCGGCATCATCAACGCCTGCGATGCCGGGCGCGAAGGTGAGTTGATCTTCCGTTACATCGTTCAGTACTCGAAGACCCCGAAGCCGATCGAGCGACTGTGGCTGCAGTCCATGACGCCTGCCGCCATCCGGGACGGGTTTGCGGGTCTGCGCAGGGACAAGGAGCTGCTGTCCCTGGCCGACGCCGCGCGTTCGCGCTCGGAGGCCGATTGGCTCGTCGGCATCAACGGCACGCGCGCGATGACCGCGTTCAATAATCGCCTGAGCGAAAGCGGCTTCTACAAGACCACTGTCGGACGCGTCCAGACCCCGACACTTGCGATCCTGGTCGAGCGGGAGGAGCGCATTCGCGCCTTCCGTCCGCGCGACTACTGGGAAGTCCACGCGCGCTTCGCCGGCCGCTCCGGCGAGTACTCGGGCCGTTGGTTCGACCCGGATTTCAAGAAAGACGACGATACCGAGCGCCGGCCGGAGCGAATCTGGACGCTCGCGCAGGCCGAAGCGATCACCTCGGCGTGCCGCGGCAAGCGCGGTCGCGTCTCGGAAGAGACCAAACCTTCGACACAGCTCTCGCCGCTGCTGTTTGACCTCACCAGCCTCCAGCGCGAAGCCAACAGCCGGTTCGGCTTCTCCGCCCGGGCGACGCTCGGGCTCGCGCAGGCGCTCTACGAGCGCCACAAGGTTCTGACCTATCCGCGCACCGATTCGCGCGCGCTGCCCGAAGACTACGTTGGAACGGTCCGCCAGGCGGTCGAACTGTTGAAGGGCGCCAAAGAGTACGCGCCGCACGCGACCAACATACTGAAAAAGAGCTGGATCCGCCCCAATAAGCGGATCTTTGACAACACCAAAGTGAGTGATCACTTTGCGATCATCCCGACGCTGCAGCTGCCCAGGCTCCTGAGCGAGGCGGAGCAGAAGATCTACGATCTCGTGGTGCGGCGCTTTCTGGCGGTTTTCTTTCCGGCCGCCGAGTACCTGCAGACGACCCGGATCACCGCCGTCGACAGCCATCAATTCCGCACCGACGGGCGAATTCTCACCAACCCGGGGTGGCTCGCCGTCTACGGGCGCGCCGCGCAGGAGGAAAGTGCCAACCTTCCGCCGGTCGAACCGGGGGAGTCTGTCGACACGCTGGAGGTCAACGCGCTGCTGAACCAGACGAAGCCCCCGCCACGCTACACCGAGGCGACGCTGCTCTCTGCGATGGAAGGCGCCGGCAAGCTCCTCGAGGACGATGACCTTCGTGCCGCCATGCAAGCAAAGGGCCTTGGCACTCCGGCAACGCGCGCCGCCGTCATCGAAGGGTTGATCCAGGAGGACTATGTGCACCGCAACGCCAAGGAACTGGTGCCGACTCCAAAAGCCTCCTCTCTCCTCTTCGCGCTGTCGCATTTCGGTGCCACCGAAATCACCTCGCCCGAGCTCACTGGCGACTGGGAACACAAGCTCAAGCTGATGGAAGGCGGCAAGCTGCGCCGCGGGGAATTCATGGATCACATCGAGCAGGTCACCCGCGATCTCGTCGAACGGATCCGGCACGGCGACATTCCCGACGAGGCCTACGCCACCGTCGAGGCCCCTTGCCCCAAGTGCGGGGGCGTCGTTCAGGAAAATTACCGGAAGTTCCAGTGCCAGTCGTGCGCCTTCTCGCTGTGGAAGGTGATCGCGGGGCGCGAGTGGGCTCCCGAGGAGGTGGCCGAGCTCATCACGAGGCGCTTCGTCGGGCCGCTCACGGGCTTCCGCAGCCGGATCGGCCGGCCGTTTGCGGCCGGCGTTCGCCTGACGGACGATCTCCGGATCGAGTTTGATTTCGGCCAGGCGCGCGCCGAAGACGAGCAGGCCGCGCCCGATTTCACCGGCCAGGACCCGCTCGGGCCGTGCCCCAAATGCGGCGCCCGCGTCTTCGAGCACGGCGCCGTCTACATCTGTGAGAAGGCGGTCGGCTCCGACCGCACCTGCGATTTCCGCTCAGGCAAGATGATTCTGCAGCAGCCGGTCGAGCCCGAGCAGATGCGAAAGCTGCTCGCCACCGGACGCACGGATCTTCTCACGCGCTTCGTCTCGAAGAAGGGCCGCCGCTTCAAAGCCTATCTCGTCAAGAATGACGAGAAGCGGATCGGATTCGAGTTCGAGGCCCGCCCCGCGCGTGCCGGCGCCGCTCCCGCTCCATCACGAGCCGCCCCGCCCCATGCGGCCCCAGCGCCCCGCACGCGCCCGCGCTCGGCGAAGGGCGCCGCGCGCCCCAAACCGGCCCCGCCTAAAGCCGCGCCGAAAAAGAAAGGGAAAGTGGCCTAGTGCCGTTCCAACTTGTTTCTGCAAGTTCCCGCGGCTCGGCTCCCGGCAATCATCAGCCCTCGGCGCGACGGTAGGATAGGCACAAATAGTTGGAACGGCACTAGATATCGAGGTTGCGCGCCCCGAGCGCGTTGGCCTCGATGAAATTGCGCCGCGGCTCGACCTGATCGCCCATCAACGTGGAGAAAATCTCCTCCGCGATAATGGCGTCTTCGATCTGCGTCTTGAGCAGGCGCCGCGTAGCGGGATCCATGGTGGTCTCCCACAGCTGCTCCGGGTTCATTTCCCCAAGCCCCTTGTAGCGCTGGATCGACACGCCGCGCTGAACCTCGCCCAGGAGCCAGTCGATCGCCTCGCGGAAGCTGTCGACGGCGCGCTGATTCTCGCCCCGCTTCACGTACGCACCCTCGCCCAGCAGGCCGTGCAGCACCTGCGCGGTATGCCTCACCTGCTCATAATCGCCGCTCTGCACGAAATCGCTGTCGATGTAGCAATGACGCACGATTCCGTGCTGCGTGCGGGTAACGGCCAGCATGAAGCGCTCGTTTTTCTCATCGACCTGCGGCTCGACCCGGATGTTCCGGCCCGCGAGAAGCGCGTTGAGCGTGCCTGCGCTCTGTCGCGCCGCGTTCTCATCGGCCAGATCGAGGGCCACGGGTTTGGTGAGCAGCGCGTGCAGCACGTCCTCGTCGACGAGGCGGCTCACCCGCTCAATCACCGCTTCCGCGAGCAGATATTGCTTCGCCAGATGCTCGAGCGCCTCGCCCTTGACGGGCTCGGCCCCGCTCTTCGTATAAAGCTCGGCCCCGGAGAGCGCCAGGTCGAGAAGCATTTGCTTCAGTTCGTGCTCGTCCTTGAGATAACGCTCCGTCTTGCCGTGCTTCACCTTGTAGAGCGGCGGCTGCGCGATGTAGATGTGCCCGCGCTCGATCAACTCCGGCATCTGCCGGTAGAAGAACGTAAGCAGCAGCGTCCGGATGTGCGAGCCGTCGACATCGGCATCGGTCATGATGATGATGCGGTGATAGCGAAGCTTCTCCGGAGCGTACTCCTCCTGCCCGATGCCTGTTCCCAGCACGCTGATGAGCGTGGTGATCTCCTGGGAGGAGAGGAGCTTGTCGAGACGGGCCTTCTCTACGTTGAGGATCTTGCCTTTCAACGGGAGGATCGCCTGGAACTTGCGGTCACGCCCCTGCTTCGCGGAGCCGCCGGCGGAGTCGCCCTCGACGATGTAGAGCTCCGACTGGGCCGGGTCGCGCTCCTGGCAATCGGCGAGCTTGCCCGACAGCCCGAATGAGTCCAGGACGCCCTTGCGCCTGGTCAACTCGCGTGCCTTGCGCGCCGCCTCGCGCGCCCTCGCCGCCTCGACGATCTTGGCGCAGATCACGCGCGCGTCCGCCGGCTTTTCCAGCAGGAACTCGTGAAGTTTCTGCGCAACGATCTCCTCCACGACCGGCCGCACCTCCGACGATACGAGCTTGTCCTTGGTCTGCGAGGAGAACTTCGGCTCGGGTACCTTCACCGACAGCACGGCGGTGAGGCCTTCCTTCATGTCATCGCCCGTCGTCTCGACCTTCGCTTTCTCGGCCAGCTTGTTCGCCTCGATATACTGGTTCAGCGTGCGCGTCATCGCGGCGCGCAGCCCCGTGAGGTGCGTGCCCCCGTCGCGCTGGGGAATGTTGTTGGTGAAACACTGAACGTACTCCTGGTACGAGTCGTTCCATTGCATCGCGATCTCCACCACGAGGCCGTCCTTCTGCCCCATGGCGTAGAAGATGTTCGGGTGCAGCACGCGCTTGCTGCGGTTGATGTATTCGACGAAACCTTTTACCCCGCCCGTAAACGCGAACGTCTCCTCCTTGGCGGTGCGCTGGTCGACCAGCAGGATCTTGACACCGCTGTTAAGGAACGCGAGCTCCCGCAGTCTCTTGGCAAGGATCTCGTAATGGAACTCGACCTTGCCGAAGATCTGCACGCTCGGAAGAAAATGGACTTCCGTGCCCCGCCGCTCCGACTTCCCGACCGTCTTCAGCGGAGCCACCGGCTCGCCCAGGCGAAACTCCATCTCGTTCAGCGCGCCGTCGCGGCGTATCGAAAGCCTCAACCACTCCGAGAGCGCGTTCACCACCGATACCCCGACACCGTGCAGCCCCCCGGCAACCTTGTAGGAATTGTTGTCGAACTTGCCGCCGGCGTGCAGCTCCGTCATGACCACTTCGGCGCTGGAGCGTCCCTGCTCGTCGTCGGGATGTACCTCGGTCGGAATACCCCGTCCGTTATCGATGACGCTCACCGAGTTGTCGGGATGAATGGTGATCGTGATCTCGTCGCAGTATCCCGCCAGAGCTTCGTCGACTGCGTTATCGACCACCTCGAACACCATGTGATGGAGGCCCGTGCCGTCGGCCGTATCGCCGATGTACATGCCAGGACGTTTGCGCACGGCTTCAAGGCCCTTGAGGACCTTGATGCTGCTGGCATCGTAATCGTCCGCGGTGCTGTGTTCCTTGACGACAGGTTGCTGCGCGGTCACAGAAATTCCTCTCAAATGCGCATCGGCATCACCACGTACCGGAACTCGCGGTCGTTCGGCACCATGATGAGCATGCTGCTGTTGGCATCGCCCAGCGCGCACTCCACTTCGTCCGCGTGTACGTTGTTGAGCACATCCAGCAGATACGTGATGTTGAAGCCGATGTCGAGCGCTTCCCCGGCGTAGGCAATCTCCAGCTCTTCCTGGGCCTCCTCCTGCTCGTTGTTGGTGCACGAGACGCGCAGCCCATTGGCCGTCATCGTCCAGCGAACGCCGCGAAACTTCTCGTTTGAAAGAATCGCGGCGCGCTGCAGTGCCTGCAGCAGCTGTACCCGGTTGATGGTGAAGCGCTTCTGATACCCGGTCGGGATCACGCGGGTGTAATCGGGAAATTTTCCGTCGATCACCTTGCTGCTCAGCACGACGCTACCGAATGCGAAACGCACCTGGCTTCCAAAAATCTCCACGACGACCGGCTCGTCGCTTTCACCGAGCAGCTTTGCCAGCTCGACGACCGCCTTCCTGGGCAGGATGACCTCGCGCTTCTCGTGCTGCTGGCCGAGCGGCCGCGCCGCGTAGCTCAAGCGGTGACCGTCCGTTGCGACCACTTTGATTTCTCCGCCTTCAAGCACGAGGAGCAGGCCATTCAGGTAGTAGCGGATGTCCTGCTGCGCCATCGAGTATTGAACAAGCAGCAGCAGCTCGCGCAAGGCCTTCTGCGGCAGCGTGATCTTGCCCTGGGCTGCACCCGGATCAGCCAGCGCCGGAAAGTCGGCAGCCGGCAGCGTCTGGAGATTGAAGCGGCTTTTGCCGGCCCGCACCTGCAGCCGATTGTTCTGGGCATCCAGAGTCGTGTCGCTTCCTTCCGGCAGCGCCCGCAGGATCTCCTGCAGCTTTCGTGCGGAGACCGTCAAGCTGATGTCCTCACCACCGCCGGCGCTTACCTCTGCGCTGGTCGCAACCTGGATTTCCAGATCTGTTGCAACCATATGGACCCGACCCTGCTTGCGCTCGAGCAGCACGTTGGACAGGATGGGCAGCGTGTGGCGCTTTTCCACGATGCCGGTCACTGCCTGCAGCGGGCGAAGGAGCGCGTCGCGTTCGAGTTGGACGAGCTTCATGGTTTATATGTACATCTTTCTAGTAGTACTAATAGAGCCGCTGAAAGGGTGTGAATAGCCAACAAAACCGTGAGCAGGCAGACAATAAGCATCAATCAACGCGGTGCAAAACCCGGTAGACGGCGTGTGCGCGTTTTGTGGACAACTCGTCCGCAAGCGAAAGTTCGGCTGTTTGTCCACAATCTGCAGGGAGATGTTCAAGTCCTCAGGACCTTGAGCAAGGAATGAAAGTCGCGGGTGAGATCGCTGTTCGTCGACTTGAGGAGGGCAATCTTGCGACAGGCGTGGAGTACGGTCGTGTGATCACGCCCGCCAAAAGCCTCGCCAATGTCCGGGAGGCTCATCTGCGTGAGCTCCTTGGCGAGCGCCATCGCCACCTGGCGCGGACGCGCAACGTTGCGCGAGCGCCGTTTCGAGTACATTTCCGAGACCTTGATCTTGTAGTAGTCCGCCACGGTTTTCTGGATGTTCTCGATAGAGATCTGGCGGTGCTGGATGGCGAGAAGATCGCGCAGCGCGTCGCGGCAGACCTCGACGGAGAGCGGCTGCCCGGTAAAGCGCGCGTAGGCGAGGACGCGCTTGAGACCGCCCTCGAGCTCGCGCACATTGGATTGGATGTGGCGGGCGAGGAAGAACGCCACGCTTTCGTCCAGGCTAACGCCGTCAGCCTCGGCTTTTTTGAGAAGGATGGCCACGCGCATTTCGAGCTCTGGCGGCTCGACCGAGACGGTGAGGCCCCAGCCAAACCGGGAGATGAGGCGATTTTCGATACCTGATATCTCGCGCGGGTAGGTGTCGCAGGTGATGACGACCTGGCGATGGGCCTCGATCAGCGCGTTAAAGGCGTAGAAGAATTCCTCCTGAGTGCGGTTCTTCCCGCTGAAGAACTGGATGTCATCGATCAAGAGCAGATCGAGCGAGTGGTAGTAACGCTTGAAATCGTCAAACGCCTTGTGCTGATATGCCCTCACCACGTCGGAGACGTACTGCTCAGCGTGGATATAGCGGATCTTCGATTCCGGGGCGCGTGCTCGCAGCTGGTTGCCGATGGCGTGGATGAGGTGGGTCTTGCCCAGGCCCACGCCGCCGTAGACGAAGAGCGGGTTGTATGCGGCACCCGGCCGCTCGGCCACCTGCATCGCGGCCGCTCGGGCGATCTCGTTGGCCTTTCCGGTGACGAAGGTGTCGAAGGTGAAGCTTGAATCGAGGCGGGAGATCTCGCGGCTGCTCGGCTTGGACGGACCAGCAGTAGCGGCCGGCGCTTCCGGTGGCAGCGCGGCCGGCGCATGCTCGCGTTCTCCCAGCACCAGGCGGACCTCGAGCGGCTGCTTCAGGTGCTCGCGCGCAAGCTCTTCAATCCTCTCGAGGAAGCGATCGCGTATCCATTGCTGCACGAACCGGTTCGGGGCCACCAGCGTGAGTGCATTGCCCTCGAGCCGGGCCTGCAAGGGTTTGATCCACGTGGTGAACTGCTGGGGCGGGAGTTCCTTTTCGAACTGAGCCAGACAGACGCGCCAGAAGGGGGTCATTGACATCGCATTGGAGTTGGATTTCACGCTCGCGCTGGCGCGTTCGCTGCAGCTGGGATTTTAGCCGTTTTGGGGCGGGTTATCCACAGCTTCGAGCTCAGCCCGTGGCGATTTTGGCCCGCGCGGCACGAGGTTGACACCGTGGTATGTTAGAGGTTGTAATACCGCGCTTTTCCACGGCCGGAGCCAGCAGATGAAACGAACGTATCAGCCGTCGGTGACGAGCCGCAAGCGCACGCACGGCTTTCGCGTGCGAATGCGCACGCGTGGTGGCCGGGCGGTCCTGCGGGCGCGCCGGGCAAAGGGGCGCGCGCGGCTCTCCGTCTGAGCGGCGGGGGCGGGCCGACGCGGATGGATCTTCCGCGATCGGCAAGGCTGCGACGCCCAGATGAGTTCGCAGCGGCGCTCGCTGCCGGCCCGATCGGGGCGCGCCGTCATTTTTCCGTGTTTGCCCGGCCGAACGGATTGGCTCACGCGCGGCTTGGAATCGTCACCAGCAAAAAAGTGGCCCCTCGAGCCGTCGATCGCAACCGGGTGAAGCGCATCGTACGCGAAGCATTTCGCATCTGGCGCGATCGCCTGCGGGGACTTGATGTGCTGGTGCGCATGCGGCGTTGTCCGTCACGCGGTGAGGAAGGTCAGGCTGGCCGCGAGTTGACACATTTCTTGACGGAGCTTGCGGGCCGCACAGGGGCAAACGGGCCCTGAAGAGCGCGAAGCTTCGCCGAAGCATGGGCATGGATACGCAACGCCTCATACTGTTTTTCACTTTCACGTTTTCGCTTTTCCTGCTGCTCGACGCGTGGCAGCGTGACCGGCAGGGAGAGGTGGCACCGCCCGGGGCGAGCAGCGCCCCGGTGGCAGAGGCGCCGGCGAAGCGGGCGACGCAATCCACAGAGGTGCCGGTCCCGGGGAAGAAGCTCGTGGAGGCACAAGGCGCGGTGCCGCAGCAGGCGCAGCCCCAGGCAGGGCCGAGCGGCGTCGTGCACGTTGAGACCGATCTCGTGCGCGCAGAGATCAGCACCGCCGGGGGCGATCTGAGGCGGCTCGAGTTCAAGACGCATGGCGGCACGCTGGATCGAAAAAAGCCGTTCATCCTGTTCGAGCAGAATGCGGAGCACACGTACGTCGCGCAGTCCGGCCTGATTGGTCAGGATCTCCCGACCCACCGCACGCGATTCAGCAGTCCGGCGGAGCGTTACGAGCTCGAGCCGGGCCAGGAGTATATCGAGGTGCCGCTTACCGCAGCGGTCGGGAACGGCGTTGAGGTCACCAAGATCTACCGGTTCCGGCGCGGCAGCTACCTGATCGACGTGAGCTTCGAGATCGCGAACCAGGGCGCCGCGCCCATCCAGCCGTACGCGTACTTTCAGCTCGTGCGCGATGAGAAGCCCCCGGAGGGCGACTCGGCGATGGTCCCGACGTTCACCGGTATCGCGGTGTATACCGACAAGGAAAAATTCCAGAAGATCGGGTTCGAGGACGTGCAGGAGGGAAAGGCGCCGTATCCCAAGAATTCGCTCGATGGCTGGATCGGGATGGTGCAGCACTATTTCGTGGGGGCGTGGCTGCCGCGCAATGGCGAGCCGCGCGAATTCTATACACGACGCCTGGAAGGTGGTTTGTATGCGGCTGGCACGATAATGCCGGTCGGCGCGGTCCCGGCCGGCGGCAAGGCCAGGGTGACGGTGCCGCTGTATGCGGGACCGCAGGAGCAGGACAAGCTGGCTGCGATCGCGCCCGGCCTCGACCTGACGGTGGATTACGGCTGGCTCACGGTGATCGCCGTGCCGCTGTTCTGGGTGCTCGACTGGTTGCACAAGTGGGTGCAGAACTGGGGTGTCGCCATCATTTTGCTCACGGTCATCATCAAGTTGATTTTCTATCCGCTCTCCGCCGCCAGCTATCGCTCGATGGCCAAGATGCGAGTGGTGGCGCCAAAGCTTCAGAAGCTCAAGGATCAGTATGGAAGCGATCGTCAGCGCCTGCAGCAGGCGATGATGGAGCTCTACAAGTCGGAGAAGATCAATCCGCTCGGTGGCTGCATGCCGATAATAGTACAAATACCTGTGTTTATTGCGCTTTATTGGGTTTTGCTGGGGAGCGTGGAGCTGCGGAATGCGCCCTTCATGCTCTGGATCGACGACCTGTCGAGCCCCGATCCTTATTACGTTTTGCCGGTTCTCATGGGGCTGACGATGATCATTCAGACCTGGCTTAACCCGACCCCGCCGGATCCCGTGCAGGCGAAGGTCATGAAGATCATGCCGATCGTCTTCAGCGTTTTCTTCTTTTTCTTTCCCGCCGGACTCGTGCTCTACTGGCTGGTGAACAACGTGCTTTCAATCGCGCAACAATGGCAGATTACGCGGATGATCGAGCGCGATAGCCGCGCCGGCGCACGTAAGGGCAATCGCTAGAGCAACTCGCTGTACGTGCCTTAAACATTGCAGCGGTCGATGAGGCGCTCCGACATCATCGCGGCAGTCGCCACGGCACCTGGCCGTGCTGGCATCGGGATCGTGCGCGTTTCCGGGCCCCGACTGGAGCAGTTCGCGCGCGGCCTGATTGCGCGACAGCTAGCGCCAAGGCAGGCGCTCCTGGCAAACTTTCTAGCGTCAGATCAACAGGTTATAGATTGTGGCCTGGCGCTGTACTTCCCAGAGCCGCATTCCTACACGGGCGAAGACGTGCTCGAGCTTCAAGGCCATGGGGGGCCGGTCGTGCTGCAACTCCTGCTCCGCCGCTGCCTCGAGCTGGGGGCCCGCCTGGCAGAACCGGGCGAGTTCACCCGGCGCGCCTATCTCAATGACAAGCTGGATCTGGCGCAGGCGGAGAGCGTCGCCGACTTGATCGATGCCACCACGGCACAGGCTGCGCGGTGCGCCGTACACTCGCTGCAGGGGGCTTTCTCGGAGAGGCTCAAGGGTCTTGCGCAATCACTTACGGAGTTACGCATGCTGGTTGAGGCGAACCTGGATTTTCCGGAGGAGGACATCGATGCCTTGAACCGTGACAAGCTCCAGCGGCGCCTCGCGGGCTTACGCCAGGAGCTCGCAGGAATCGAGGAGGCCTCCCGGCAGGGCAGTCTGCTGCGCGAGGGCATGTCTATCGTGCTGGCGGGCCTGCCCAACGTCGGGAAATCCAGCCTGCTGAATAAACTTGCCGGCCAGGACGTCGCGATCGTCACGGAAGTGCCCGGCACGACCCGCGATGCGATCCGCCAGAGCATCGATCTGGAGGGGGTTCCAGCACACCTGATTGACACCGCCGGGTTGCGAGAGTCAGCGGACACAGTTGAGCGGTTGGGTATTGCGCGAACCTGGGAGCTCATCGAGCGGGCAGATATCGTGATGATGATCATGGATTCCAGATCCGGAGAGACAGCGGCCGACCGCAAGATCCTCGAGCGCCTCCCGGAGGGAATACCTCGCGTAAAGGTCATGAACAAGATCGATCTGACGAACGAACCGACCGCCAGGAGGCAAAGTGAGCAGACGACCCCGATGGTGTGGCTTTCGGCAAAGACCGGAGAGGGAGTGGGCCTGCTAAGAGATGCACTGCTCAACGTCGGCGGCTGGCGGGGCAATTCCGAGGGTCTGTTCATGGCGCGGGAGCGCCATCTGAGCGCGCTATCCGATACTGGCTCCCACTTGGAACGGGCGACCCATTGCTTGGGGCAGATCGAACTGATGGCCGAAGAGCTGAGGCTCGCTCAATCCGCCTTGGGTTCGATTACGGGCGGGGTCACTGCAGACGACTTGCTGGGACAAATATTCTCGCGCTTCTGCATCGGAAAATAGCGCCAGGTTTCACGTGGAACATGGGGTTGCTGCGATGCAGCATAGATTGTCTTGCCAGCCGTGTTTCACGTGAAACCTGCGTCAACTTCGGCGTAGTTACTTCCTATCACTTTTTTGCGGTATCATCGCGTCCGACGTAGCCGGCTCCGGTATAAACGCAAGTGTCTGAATCATATGATATTATAGTAGTCGGGGGTGGCCATGCCGGGACCGAGGCTGCGCTAGCCGCGGCACGGATGGGGTGCCAGACGTTGCTTTTAACGCATAGCGTCGAAACCCTCGGCCAGATGTCGTGTAATCCTTCCATCGGAGGCATCGGCAAGGGGCATCTCGTCAAGGAAATCGACGCCCTCGGTGGCGCCATGGCCACCGCAACGGATGAGGCCGGGATCCAGTTCCGGATTCTCAATGCGCGCAAAGGCCCGGCGGTGCGCGCAACGCGCGCCCAGGCGGACCGCCTCCTCTACAAGCAGGCGATTCGCCGGCGGCTCGAGCATCAGCCCCAATTGCGCATCTTTCAGCAGGCGGTGGACGACTTGCTGTTGGACGGTGATCGCGTCGCCGGTGTCGCCACGCAACTCGGTGCGCGTTTTCGCGCGCGCGCCGTGGTCGTCACTACGGGGACGTTCCTCGGCGGGCTCGTGCATGTCGGTATGGAGAAATATCAAGCCGGCCGCGCAGGGGACCCGCCGTCGCTGACGCTGGCGCGGCGCCTGCGTGCGCTCGACCTCCCGGTCGGCCGCCTGAAAACAGGCACGCCGCCACGCATCGACGGGCGCACGATCGATTTTTCGCGACTCACCGAGCAACCGGGCGATCAACCGACGCCCGTGTTTTCCTTTCTCGGCCGGCGCGAGCAGCATCCGCAGCAGGTTTCTTGCTGGATTACGCACACGAACGCAAATACGCACGACATCATTCGCAGCGGACTCGGCCGCTCGCCGCTCTATACCGGCGTCATCGAGGGGATCGGCCCGCGCTATTGCCCCTCGATCGAGGACAAGATCACGCGGTTTGCCGGGAAGGATTCGCATCAGATCTTTCTCGAACCCGAAGGCCTCATTGTCACCGAGTACTATCCAAACGGGATTTCCACGAGCCTCCCGCTCGACGTACAGCTCGCGCTGGTGCGCTCGATCAAGGGTCTCGAAAAGGCCCATCTCACTCGCCCGGGCTACGCGATCGAGTACGACTACTTCGATCCGCGTGCGCTGAAGGATTCGCTTGAGACGAGAGCCTTCAGCGGTCTCTTCTTCGCAGGCCAGATCAATGGGACGACCGGTTACGAGGAAGCGGCCGCGCAAGGCCTGCTCGCAGGCATCAACGCCGCGCGGTTCGTCAAGGAAGAGGCACCGTGGTCCCCGCGGCGAAACGAGGCTTATCTCGGGGTGCTGGTCGACGATCTCATCACGCGCGGCGTATCGGAACCGTACCGGATGTTTACGAGCCGCGCGGAGTACCGGCTGAGCCTGCGCGAGGACAATGCCGACCTTCGCCTGACCGAGACCGGCCGCCGGCTCGGCGTCGTGGACGATGCACGCTGGGACGCGTTCGCGCGCAAGCGCGATGCCATCCTGCGCGAGCAGGCGCGCCTTGAGGCGAGCTGGGTGAATCCCCGCCTGCTGCCAGCAGGCAGCGCCGAGACCGTTCTCGGGCAGCCGCTCGAGCATGACTGTACGCTTGCCGATTTGCTGCGGCGCCCTGGCGTCGATTATCACCGCCTGAGAAGCCTCCCCGGGTTCGGCTGGGCCGAATGTGAGCCGGCGGTCGCAGAACAGATCGAAATACAGATCAAATACCGGGGCTATATCGAGCGCCAGCGGGAGGAGATCGCGCGCCATGAAGAGCATGAAGCGACGCCGTTGCCGTTGGACGTCGACTACGCGAAGGTGCGCGGGCTCTCGGTGGAGGTGCAGCAAAAGTTGAATCGCCACCGCCCGCAGACAGTGGGGCAGGCATCGCGCATTTCCGGGATAACGCCCGCGGCAATTTCGGTGCTGCTCGTGCATCTCAAGCGCGGTTTTGCGGGCGCTCGCGGGAAGGCGGGGCTCGAGGAAGAAAAAACCCAGCGCGCGGCGGGCGAGCGCGCGTGACGCCTGCCGGGCAGTTTGCCGCCGGAGCGGCGCAACTCGGACTCAACCTTTCGCCGCAAACACAACAAGCGCTGCTCGATTTTCTGACACTTCTCGAGAAATGGAATCGGGTCTACAGCCTCACGGCCGTACGCGATCGGGCAGAGATGGTCGGCCAGCACCTGCTCGACTGCCTGGCTATCGTTCCGCACGTGCGCGCGCGAACCATACTGGACGTGGGCAGCGGCGGCGGTTTTCCGGGCATTCCTCTGGCGCTCGCGCTGCCCGATGCGCAGGTGACGTTGCTCGATTCGAGCCAGAAGAAGGCTGCGTTCCTTCGCCAGGCGCTGATCGAGCTCGCGATCGGCAATGCGACAGTGGAGTGCGCGCGGGTGGAGGACTGGCATGCCGGCCGCTTGTTCGAGCTCGTCGTCTCGCGGGCATTCTCCGACATGGCGGAATTTGCGGCGCGCTGCGGTCATCTCGTCGCGCCAGGGGGCGCGCTGGGGGCGATGAAGGGCGGTTACCCTCACGACGAGCTTGCCCGGCTGCCGCAGGGTTTCCGGCTGCGCGCGGCACACGCGCTGGCGGTTCCCGGGCTCGATGCCGAACGGCACCTGCTGCTCATCGCCCGGGAGTGACGCAGTGACCCGGATCGTTGCCATCACCAATCAGAAGGGCGGCGTCGGGAAGACGACCACCGGCGTCAATCTCGCCGCAAGCCTTTCAGCTTCGCGGCGCCGGGTCCTCCTCGTTGACCTCGATCCGCAAGGCAACGCCACGATGGGCAGCGGTGTCGACAAGCGCACGCTCGCCGCCACCATCTATCAAGTGCTCCTCGGCACGCGCCGCATCGCCGACGTGCGCGTGCACTCGGAACAGGGTGGCTACGACCTCGTCCCGGCAAACCGCGAGCTCGCGGGCGCCGAGGTCGAGATGGTCGAGCTGGAGCGCCGCGAGTCCCGGCTGCGGGAGGCCCTCGCCGAAATCGCATCCGAATACGATTTCATCCTGATCGACTGTCCGCCCGCCCTCAATCTGCTGACGGTGAACGGCCTTACGGCTGCTCACGCAGTGATGATCCCGATGCAATGCGAGTACTACGCGCTGGAGGGCCTCTCTGATCTCGTGCAGACCGTGAAAAAGGTGCGCTCGCATCTCAATCCCAACCTCGAGATCGAAGGGCTGCTTCGCACCATGTACGATCCGCGAAATACCCTGGCGCAGCAGGTGTCCCAGCAGCTGCTGGCGCATTTTGGCGAGAAGGTCTATCGCACCGTGATCCCGCGCAATATCCGTCTGGCCGAGGCTCCAAGCCACGGCTTGCCGGCGATCAAGTTCGACGAGACCTCCAAGGGCGCGCAAGCCTATCTCGCGCTGGCCGGCGAGATGCTGAATCGCGCCGCGCACTGAGGAGATGAGGATGGTAAAGCCACGAGGGTTGGGCCGCGGCCTCGATGCATTGCTCGGCACCGAGCCCGAGACGCGCGCGGGAGACGCCCTGGCGTCGCTGGCGGTGGATGCGCTGCAGCCCGGTCGCTTTCAGCCGCGAACCCGCATCGACCAGGATGCGCTCGCAGAGCTCGCCGAGTCGATCCGCGCCCAGGGCGTGATGCAGCCCATACTGGTGCGGCCATTGCCCGAGGGCCGCTATGAAATCGTCGCCGGCGAGCGGCGGTGGCGCGCGGCGCGGATGGCGGGCCTTTCGAGCGTGCCCGCCCTGGTGCGTGACGTGCCGGACAGCCATGCGCTGGCGATGGCACTCATCGAGAACATACAGCGGGAGGATCTCAATCCGCTCGAGCAGGCGGCAGGCATCAAGCGCCTGATCGATGAATTCGGAATGACGCACGCGCAGACGGCCGAGGCGCTCGGGCGCTCGCGCACGGGCATCACCAACACACTGCGCCTGCTGGAGCTGGCGCCCACGGTGCAGGAACTGGTGCGAGCGGGCGAGCTGGACATGGGGCATGCGCGAGCGCTCCTTGCGCTGCCGGCCCTGAAGCAGATCGAGCTCGCGCGCGAGGCGGCCGCCAAGGCGTTGTCGGTGCGCCAGGTCGAGCATCGCGTGAACGCGCTCTTGAGCTCTCCCAGCCGACGTTCGGGCAGGCGCATCGACAGGGACGTCGCGCGCCTGGAGGAGGAAATCGCCCAGCAAATCGGCACGCGCGTCGAGCTCAAATCTGCGAAGGGCGGCGCGGGCAGGCTGGTCCTCTACTACTCGAGCCACGAGCAGCTCGATGCGTTACTCGAGCGCTTGCGCCTGAGCCGGTAAGCGGCGGCGCAAAGACGGGTTTGCTGCGGCGCAGCAAATTGACCGGGCAGTGGGTAGAAGGCTATACTTCACCGCCTTTGCTCGCTGTGCTGAGCATGGATAGCAGGCTTCGCAAGCTGAGCAAGCCGATCCGCACCGTTCTCCGGTGGCAACTGATGGCGACCGGTGGATTAACGCTCCTTGCCGGGGCGCTCGCCGGCGCCCATGGCGCGCTGTCCGCAGCGCTCGGCGGCTTGGTGAGTGTTTGCGCGGGCCTGGGCTTCGCAGCAGCGGCCTCACTGGGCAAGGCAGAGTCCGCAGGGGGCGCGCTGCTGGCCGCTTTCAGGGCCGAGATGATCAAGATCGGCCTCATCGTCCTCCTGATATGGCTCGTGTTGGCGACATACAAGGGCGTTGTGGTGGCCGCGTTCATGGGCTCGTTTGCGGTGACCGTGCTTATTTTCGCAATGGCGTTTTTTGTCCGCGAATACTAGAACGATCGAGCGATGGCGGCCGGTAAAGAGTTAACGCCCTCCGAGTACATCCAGCATCACCTCACTTTCCTGGCGAAACCGGTCGGCGACGGTAATTTCTGGACGCTGCACCTTGATTCCATCGTCACCGGCATCGTGCTGGGCTGCGTCGGCCTGGGGCTCATCGGGTGGGTAGTCAAGGGCGCGACTTCAGGCGTGCCGACCCGGCGGCAGGCGTTCGTGGAGCTCCTCATCCAGTTCGTCGATGACCAGGTAAAGGAAATTTTCCAACACGGCGATCGCCACCGCTTCATCGCGCCTGCCGCGCTTACGGTATTCGTGTGGGTGCTGCTGATGAATGCGATGGACTGGGTGCCGGCGGATCTCTTCTCCGCGCTCGTGGGCCTGTTCGGAGCGCACGAGTGGCGCCCGGTGCCCACGGCCGACGTTAATACGACGTTCGCGCTGTCGATCTCCGTCCTCTTGCTGTCTCTTTATTTCGGCGTCGCCGTGAAGGGCATGGGGGGATGGCTTCACGAAATGTCCTGTGCGCCGTTCGGCTCGAACCCGCTGCTGTGGCCGGCGAACATTCTCTTCAACCTGGTGGAGTATGTCTCGAAGACGCTGTCGCACTCGCTGCGGCTCTTCGGCAACATGTACGCGGGCGAGATCATTTTCTTCCTCCTGTGGGCGTGGGCGGCGAGCAGCTTCCTGGGCGTCTTCTTCGGATTCTTCTTGGGGCTGGGGTGGATGATCTTTCACATCCTGATCGTCGTGCTGCAGGCCTATATTTTCATGATGCTGACCATCGTCTATATCTCGATGGCCCACGAACACCACTAACCACGCTGACCAACAGACTTTTCGCACGGGAAAGGAAACCAAAATGGAAAAACTTCAACTTCTGGCGATGATCCAGGCCTACACCGGCATCGGCATCGGTCTAATGGTGGGGCTGGGCGCGGCCGGAGCGTGCATCGGCGTGGGCATCATGTCGAGCCGCTTCCTCGAAGGCGCAGCGCGCCAGCCGGAATTGATGCCGCAGTTGCAGGCGCGTGTCTTCCTGCTGCTCGGCCTGATCGACGCGTCGTTCATCATCGGGCTGGGGATCGGGATGTTCTTTGCGTTCGCCAATCCCCTGCTCACGGTGATCCAGTAGCACCGCGGCCAGCGCACCCGAAGCATTCCGGAAGGAAGACGCATGAATATCAACCTGACGCTGTTCGCGCAGGCGCTCACGTTCGCCGCCTTCATCTGGTTCACCGTGAAGGTGGTGTGGCCCCCGCTGCTGCGTGCGATCGAGACGCGGCAGAAAAACATCGCCGATGGGCTTGCGGCTGCGGAACAGGGCAGAAAGTCGCTCGAAGTGTCGAAGGGCCAGGCCGAGGAGACCATTGCCCAGGCGCGGGAACGGGCGGGCGAGCTCCTGGCGCAGGCCGAGAAGCGCGCTGCCGAGCTGATCGAGGAGGCGAAAGCCGCCGCCAAGGAAGAAGGCGCCCGCGAGAAGGCCGCGGCCAAAGCCGAGATCGAGCAGGAAGTCGCGCGTGCGCGGGAGCAGTTGCGAGACCAGGTAGCGATGCTCGCGGTGGCCGGTGCCGAGAAGATCCTGAGGCGCGAAGTCGATGCCAAGGCGCACGCCGAGCTCCTCGGCTCGATCAAGGGGCAGCTCTAGCTTCGTATGGACGTGAAGCGCACATTGCGGACGCGCGGCGGCTCGCCGCCGTCCCGCCGCGAGCAGAGAGCATGGCAGAGACAGCAACCATAGCCCGGCCGTACGCCGAGGCGGTTTTCGCCCTTGCCGATGGCGCAGGCAAGCTCGCGGACTGGTCGTCCATGCTCGCCAGTCTCACGGCGGTTGCGTCGGATGCCCGCGTGCGCACCGTCATCAGCAACCCGAATCTGTCGCCGGCAAAGGTCGCGGGTATCTTGATCGGCATTCTCACCGGCCAGTTGAGCGGCGAGGCGGAGAATTTCGTGCGCGTGCTGGCGGAGAACCGGCGGCTCGAGGTGCTGCCGGAGATCCGGACACAGTACGAGGCGCTGAGGAATGAGCGCGAAAACCTAGTCGAGGCCGAGATCTACACCGGGTTCGAGTTGAGCGATCCGCAGGTGGCAGAGCTGGTGGCCGGACTCGAGCGCAAGACCGGACGCAGGGTCAAGGCGCACGTTGAGATCGACAAGGAGTTGATCGGTGGCGTAAAAATCGTGATCGGCGACAAGGTCGTCGACGCTTCTGCCCGCGCGCAGCTCTCCGCGCTCGAGAGCGCACTGAAAGCTTAGACAGTCTGGGGAAAAAACCATGCAACTCAATCCGTCCGAGATTTCGGAACTTATCAGGAGCAGGATCCAGAACCTCGATGCCGGGGCGCAGATGCGCACGCAGGGCACGGTCGTGTCGGTGACGGACGGCATCTGCCGCATCCACGGGTTGTCCAACGTCATGCAGGGAGAGATGCTGGAATTCCCGGGCGACACCTTCGGCCTCGCGTTGAACCTGGAGCGCGATTCCGTCGGGGCCGTGATTCTGGGCGAGTACGAGCACCTCACCGAGGGCGACACGGTCAAGTGCACGGGCCGCATTCTCGAGGTGCCGGTCGGCACCGAGCTGCTGGGGCGGGTGGTGAACTCCCTCGGCAAGCCGATCGACGGCAAAGGCCCGATCAATGCCCGGATGACGGACGTCATCGAGAAAGTCGCGCCCGGCGTCATCTGGCGCCGCTCGGTGTCGCAGCCCGTGCAGACCGGCCTCAAGGCGATCGACTCGATGGTGCCGATCGGGCGCGGCCAGCGCGAGCTCATCATCGGCGACCGGCAGACGGGCAAGACCGCGGTCGCGGTCGACACGATCATCAATCAGAAGGGCAAGGACCTCATTTGCGTCTACGTCGCAATCGGTCAGAAGGCCTCGACGATCGCCAACGTGGTGCGCAAGCTCGAGGAGCACGGAGCGATGGCCTATACCATCGTGGTGGCGGCATCGGCCTCGGAGTCGGCCGCGATGCAGTACATCGCGCCCTATTCGGGCTGCACCATGGGGGAGTATTTCCGCGATCGCGGCGAGGACGCCCTCATCATCTACGACGACCTGACGAAGCAGGCGTGGGCCTACCGCCAGATCTCACTGCTCCTGCGCCGCCCGCCCGGGCGCGAGGCCTATCCGGGCGACGTCTTCTACCTGCACTCGCGACTGCTCGAGCGCGCGGCACGGGTGAACGAGGAGTACGTCGAGCGCTTCACCCAGGGAAAGGTGAAGGGCAAGACGGGTTCGCTGACGGCGCTCCCCATCATCGAGACGCAAGCGGGAGATGTGACCGCGTTCGTGCCCACCAACGTGATCTCGATCACCGACGGGCAGATCTTTCTCGAGACCGATCTCTTCAACGCCGGGATCCGTCCGGCGATCAACGCCGGGATCTCGGTCTCGCGGGTGGGCGGGGCCGCACAGACAAAGATCATGAAGCGGCGCGACACCGGCGGGGGCGTGCGCCTGGCGCTCGCACAGTACCGCGAGCTCGCCGCCTTCGCCCAGTTTGCCTCCGATCTCGACGAAGCCACCCGCAAGCAGCTCGAGCGCGGGCGCATGGTGACCGAGCTCATGAAGCAGGCCCAGTACCATCCGCTGCACGTCTGGGAGATGGCGCTGACGCTCTTCGCCGTCAATAACGGCTTCTTCGACGATATCGACGTCAAGAAGGCGCTCGCGGCGGAACGCAGCATGCGCGACTACCTCCGCGGGAAGTTCGGCGATCTGGTCGCGCGCATGGAGGAAAAGAAGGAGCTCTCCGAGGACGACGAGAAGGCGCTGTCGGACGCGATCAAGGACTGGAAGAAGAACGGCAGCTTCTAGTGCCGTTCCAACTTGTTCAGACAAAGGGAGAGTTATCGATACATGGCTATCGTGGATTTGGGACAACAAGCTGGAACGGCACTAGACGCCAACCGCTGAAGCTGCTGCGCGCGTTGGAGCGGACGGATAGATAATCAGTGGCTCGACTCTGGAAATTCAATCGCCGCTCAACGCGCGCCGGGACATAGGATATGCCGGGAACCAAAGAAATAAGGATGAAAATCCGGAGTGTGCAGAACACCCGGAAAATCACGAAGGCGATGGAGATGGTCGCCGCCTCGAAGATGAGGCGCGCGCAGGAACGCATGCGCGCCTCGCGTCCTTACGTCGAGAAAATCCTCAACGTGGCCGCGCACATCAGCCACGCGAATCCCGAGTACCGTCACCCGTTCCTCATCTCTCGCGATACCGTGAAAAGGGTCGGGGTCATTGTCGTCACCACCGACAAGGGGTTGTGCGGCGCGTTGAACACCAACGTCCTTCGCCTGGTCCTTCAGCAGTTCAAGGATTGGCAGGCGCAAGGGGAGGAAGTCGACGTGTGCTGCATCGGCGGCAAGGGAGCCGGATTCATGCAACGGCTTGGCGCCAATATCCTGTCGCAGGTGACGCAGGTCGGCGACCGCCCCTCGATGGAGAGGCTGATCGGCGCGGTGAAAGTGATGCTGAACGGCTACATGCAGGACCGCTTCGACCAGTTGAGAATCTTCGGCACGCGCTTCATCAACACCATGAAGCAGGAGCCGGTCATGCTGCAGCTCCTGCCGCTCACGGGCGAGAAGCTCGGCATCCCGAGCGGGGTGTGGGACTACATCTACGAGCCGGACGCGAAAGCCGTGCTCGACCAGGTCCTGACGCGCTACGTCGAGTCCGTGATCTACCAGGTGGTGGTCGAGAACGGGGCCTGCGAGCAGTCGGCACGCATGGTGGCAATGAAGGCCGCGTCGGACAACGCGGGCACGCTGATCGACGAGCTCACGCTGATCTACAACAAGAACCGCCAGGCGGCGATCACCAAGGAAATCTCGGAGATCGTGGGCGGGGCGGCGGCCGTATGAGGTTATATACCGCGGAGACGCAAAGGCGCAAAGGGCCCGCAAAGTGCTTTTGATTCAGGCGTTCCTTTGCGTTCGCTTTGCGACTTTGCGGCTCTGCGGTGAGAAAGATTGACAACAGCTAGGGTGTAACGATGGCACAGGCAGAAGGCACGATCGTACAGTGCATCGGCGCGGTGACCGATATCGAGTTTCCGCGCGAGGGGATGCCCAGGGTCTATGATGCGCTCACGCTGGCGGATACCGGCGAGACCGGGCTCGCCGAGAAAGGGCTCACCTTTGAAGTCGAGCAGCAGCTGGGAGACGGCGTCGTGCGCTGCATCGCGCTCGGTTCCTCCGACGGGTTGCGCCGCGGGATGAAGGTGGTCAATACCGGAGCGCCGATCTCCGTCCCCGTCGGTCACGGCACGCTGGGCCGCATCATGGATGTGCTCGGCCGCCCCATCGACGAAGCCGGCCCGATCAAATCGGAAAAACTGCGGGCCATCCACCAGGCTGCGCCTAAGTTCGACGAGATCTCGCCCTCGGTGGAGCTCCTTGAGACCGGGATCAAGGTGATCGACCTCATCTGCCCGTTTGCCAAGGGGGGCAAGATCGGCCTCTTCGGTGGCGCCGGGGTGGGCAAGACGGTCAACATGATGGAGCTCATCAACAATATCGCGAAGGCCCACTCCGGGCTTTCCGTGTTCGCCGGCGTGGGCGAGCGCACGCGCGAGGGCAACGATTTCTACCACGAGATGAAGGACTCGAACGTGCTCGACAAGGTTGCCATGGTGTTCGGCCAGATGAACGAGCCGCCCGGCAACCGGCTGCGCGTGGGACTGACGGGGCTCACCATGGCGGAAGCGTTTCGCGACGAAGGCCGTGACATCCTCCTCTTCATCGACAACATCTACCGCTACACGCTGGCGGGCGTGGAGGTATCGGCGCTGCTCGGGCGGATGCCCTCGGCGGTGGGCTATCAGCCCACGCTTGCCGAGGAGATGGGCCGGCTCCAGGAGCGTATCGTGTCGACCAAGGTCGGCTCGATCACATCGGTGCAGGCGATTTACGTGCCGGCGGATGACCTGACCGATCCCTCGCCCGCCACGACCTTCGCGCACCTCGATGCAACCGTGGTGCTCTCGCGCGACATTGCCTCGCTCGGGATCTACCCGGCCGTGGATCCGCTCGACTCGACCTCGCGCCAGGTCGATCCGAACACGATCGGCGAGGAGCATTACGGGACGACACGCGCGGTGCAGGCGACGCTGCAGCGCTACAAGGAGCTGCGCGACATCATCGCCATTCTGGGAATGGATGAGCTCTCTCCCGAGGACAAGCTTGCCGTCTCCCGCGCGCGCAAGATCCAGCGCTTCCTCTCCCAGCCCTTCTCGGTGGCGGAGAACTTCACCGGGCAGAAGGGAAAATACGTCGCGCTGAAGGACACGATCAAGGGTTTCAAGATGCTGGTGAACGGCGAGTGCGATTCACTCCCCGAGCAGGCGTTCTACATGGTCGGCCCGATCGAGGAAGCGTTCGAGAAGGCAAAATCGCTTCAGTGACTTTGAGATGGCAGAGACCATTCACGTTGACGTGGTGAGCGCCGAGGAGAGCATCTACTCGGGCGAGGCCGAATTTGTCGTGCTCCCGGGCGAGGTTGGCGAGCTCGGAATCTACCCGCGCCACACCCCCCTCATCACGCGCATCAAGCCCGGGACGGTTCGCATCCGCCCCGCCGGCGGCGGCGAAGAGCAGCTGATCTTCGTGGCGGGCGGCGTGCTCGAGGTGCAGCCCCGGGTCGTGACCGTGCTCGCCGACACCGCGATCCGGGGCCGCGATCTCGACGAAGCCAAGGCGCTTGAAGCACAAAAGCGCGCCGAGGAGGCGCGCGACAAGGCGCGCGACAAGCAGGAGATTGCGACGGTCGAAGCCGAGCTGGCATCGATCGCGGCGCAGATCGCGGCGATCCGGAAGCTGCGGCAGAGGAAGTGATGATAAAGCCGGACGCCTGTCGGCGCCGGTCTATCTCCGCCAGTTCGAGCGGACGCAGGCGCCGCTCAGCTCGCGGAGCGAGCACAATAGGGGCAGCGGAAGCTGCCCTTTTTCATTCATGGAACGCTATGACCTTCTGGTAGTCGGCGGCGGAATCAACGGCGCGGGAATCGCGCGTGACGCTGCCGGGCGCCGGCTGAAGGTGCTGCTGGTGGAGCGCGACGATCTCGGCGCGGCGACCAGCTCGGCGAGCAGCAAGCTCATTCACGGGGGCCTCCGCTATCTGGAGCAATTCCAGTTCGGACTGGTGGCCGAGGCGCTTTCGGAACGGGAGGTGCTGCTCAAGACCGCGCCGCATCTCGTCCGGCCGGTCCGCTTTGTCATGCCGCACGTGGCCGCCCTGCGGCCGGCGTGGATGATCCGCGCGGGTCTTATCGGCTACGACTACCTCGCTCGCCGGCACGCCCTTGAGGCGTCGCGCACAGTCGATTTGAGGACGAGCCCTTATGGCGCCGGGTTCAAACCCGAGTTCGGCAAAGGGTTCGTCTATTCCGATTGCGCCGTGGACGACGCGCGTCTCGTCGTGGCGACGGCGCGGGCTTCCGCTGACCTGGGCGCAGCGATCCGCCCGCGCACGGCATGCGTTGCGGTTGAATCGAGCGAGGGCCTCTGGCGGGTCACGTTGCGATGCGAGGACGGACGCGAGACGCCGGTAGAGGCGCGGGCGATCGTCAACGCTACGGGACCGTGGGTAGGAGAATTTCTGGCGAATGTCGTCCGGCGGCCGGCCGCTTTTGGCGTGAAGCTCATCAAGGGCAGTCACATCGTCGTGCCGCGGATCTACGACGGGGAGCACTCGTGCCTTCTGCAGAATGAGGATGGCCGGGTGGTGTTCGCCTGCGCCTATGAAGGCCGTTACACGCTCATCGGCACGACGGATGTCGAGCTTCGCGGGGCGCCGGGCCGGTGCGATGCGAGTACGGAGGAAGTCGCGTACTTGTGCCAGGCGGCCAATCGTTACTTCATGCGCGCGGTCGCCCCCGCTGATGTGGTCTGGAGCTATTGCGGAGTGCGCCCGCTCTTCGATGACGGATCAGCGAATCCCTCGGCGATCTCGCGGGAGTACGTGTTGCGGGTGGATGCGGAGGATGGTGCTCCTCCTCTCCTCTCGGTCGTCGGCGGCAAGATCACCGTCTTCCGCCATCTCGCTGAGAAGGCGCTTGCCGCGCTCGCCCCGTGGTTCCCGGACATGCCGGCGCCGTGGACCCGGCACGCGGCGTTTCCCGGCGGTGACCTGCGGGGGGAACCCTTTGACCCATTCGCCGATTTTCATGTCCAGCGCGATTTTCCATGGCTGCCCGCGGGTGTGCGCCGCGCGCTCGCCCGCCGCCATGGCGCGCTGACCTATGAGGTACTCGGCCGCAGCACGAAGCTCACCGACCTGGGTGAGCACTTTGGCGTTGAACTTTATGCGCGAGAGATCGATTATTTCGTGGAGCGCGAGTGGGCGCGCACAGCGGACGATGTGCTGTGGCGGCGCACGAAAGCAGGGCTCCACCTCGATTCGGCCCGGCGCGCAGCGGTCGCCCGCTATATCGAGCAGCACCTAAGTTGATGTTTGTGCGATAATTTCGTCATGTCGCGGGTCAACATCGTGGTTCTGGCCGCAGGTCAGGGCAAGCGCATGCAATCGCCTTTGCCGAAGGTCCTGCATCCGCTGGCCGGGCGCCCGCTAATCGGGCACGTTCTGGAAACAGCGCGGGCGCTTGCGCCGCAGCGCATCTGTGTCGTCTACGGCCACGGCGGAAATGCGTTGCCGGAGGCGTTGAGAGAATCCGACCTCGTTTTCGTTCGGCAGGAGCCGCAGCTTGGGACCGGTCACGCACTGGCCCAGGCGCTGCCGCTGCTCGATGCAGCCGGCGCCACCCTTGTGCTCTACGGCGATGTGCCCCTGATCGAGCCCGGCACGCTGAGGCAAATGATCGACGGGGCGCGCGACGAGCTCGTGATTCTCACGACCGAAGTCGATGATCCGGACGGTTACGGCCGCGTCCTGCGCGACCGTCAGGGACGGATCCGCGCGATCGTCGAGGAGAAGGACGCAACCGCCGCACAACGCCGTCTGCGCGAGATCAATACCGGAATCATGGTTCTGCCGACACGCCGCTTGAAGGGATGGCTTGCGAGAATCCGCAACCGGAACGCGCAGGGCGAGTATTACCTGACAGATGTCGTCGCCCTGGCGCTGAGAGACCGGGTTCGGGTCGCGACGGTCACGGCGCACGGACCTTGGGAGGCATTGGGGGTCAACAGCAAGCTGCAGCTGGCTCAGGCGGAACGTGCATGGCAGCAGCGCCATGCGCAACGGCTCCTCGATCAAGGGGTCATGCTCGCGGACCCGATGCGTCTCGACGTGCGCGGGGAGCTTGCCTGCGGCGCCGACGTCACCATCGACGTCAACTGCGTGTTCGAAGGCCGGGTGCGTCTGGGCGACGGAGTCGTGATCGGCGCAAATTGCGTGCTGCGTGATGCCGAGATCGGGGCGGGAACGCGCGTCGAGCCCTTTACCTTGATGGAGGACGCAAAGGTCGGTGAGCGCTGTCGTATCGGTCCGTACGCCCGGCTGCGACCGGGCAACCGGATCGGGGAGGAAGTGCATATCGGCAACTTTGTCGAAGTGAAGGCGAGCGAGATCGGCGCCCGCTCCAAGGCAAATCACCTCGCTTACATCGGGGATACAACCATCGGCCGCGATGTCAATGTCGGCGCGGGAACCATCACCTGCAACTACGACGGCGCGAACAAGCATCGCACGGTCATCGAGGATGACGTGCACATTGGATCAGACGTGCAACTCGTGGCGCCGGTGACGGTCGCACGAGGCGCCACGATCGGGGCGGGCACCACGGTGTGGAAGGACACGCCGCCCGGCGGTCTAGTGATCAATGCAAAGACCCAGGAGCACCGGGCCGGCTGGAAGCGTCCCATCAAGAAGAAAGTGACTGGTGACCCGTGACCCGTGACCAGACCATGGCGTCTGCAGGCCGGTCATTGGTGAGCTGTTTTTCACCGGTCACCGGTCACCGGTCACCGGTCACGGGTTCGTAGCCATGTGCGGCATCGTCGGAGCCATCGCAAGGCGCAACGTCGTCCCGGTCCTGATCGAGGGGCTGAAGCGGCTCGAATACCGCGGCTATGATTCGGCCGGCGTTGCCGTGCTGAATGGCACCCTGCAGCGCGTGCGCTGCACGGGTCGGGTCGCGGAGCTCGAACGCCTGGTCCAGGGGCAGGGCGTGAATGGCGCCCTTGGCATCGCTCACACGCGATGGGCGACCCATGGCGCGCCGGTGGAACGGAACGCGCATCCCCACGTTTCGGGCGGCGTCTCGGTGGTGCACAACGGCATCATCGAGAACCACGAGACAATCCGCGCGCGGCTTCGGTCGCAGGGCTATGAATTTTCCTCGGACACGGATACCGAGGTCATCGCGCATCTCGTGCATTCCTGCCTCGGGCGGGGCGGGTCCTTGTTCGATGCGGTGCAAGCCGCCGCGCGTGAGCTCGTCGGCGCGTACGCGATCGCGGTGATTTCCGAGGGCGACAGATCCCGGCTCATTGTCGCCCGTAATGGAGCGCCGTTGCTGCTGGGCCTGGGCGAAGGCGAAAATTTCGCTGCCTCGGATGCGTCGGCGCTGGTCCAGGTGACGCAGAACATCATTTATCTCGAGGACGGCGACTGCGCGGAGATCACGCTGGAGCGAGTGGCGGTGCGGGATGCGGCAGGCAAGCAGGTCGAGCGACCTGTGCATCGCAGCCATCTCACGGCGGATGAGGTGGAATTGGGCCCCTATCGTCACTACATGCAGAAGGAGATCTTCGAGCAGCCCGGCGCTGTGGCAAATACGCTCGAAATGGTCGCAGGCGCGCGCTCGGTGACCGCAAACCTCTTTGGCGCCGGCGCGGAGGACGTGCTGCGAGAAGCGGGCGGCGTTCTCCTCATCGCCTGCGGCACCAGCTACCATGCGGGGATGGTGGCGCGGTACTGGCTGGAGAGCGTTGCCGGGCTCACCTGCAACGTCGAGATTGCCAGCGAGTACCGCTACCGGGACTCGGTGCCCTTACCCGACACGCTGGTTGTCGCCATATCGCAGTCGGGCGAGACCGCGGACACCCTCGCCGCCCTTCAGCACGCCAAGGGCCTGGGCCACCGCCATTCGCTGGCCATCTGCAACGTGCCCGAATCAGCCCTGATTCGTACCGCCGATCTGCGCTTTCTGACCCGCGCCGGCCCGGAGATCGGAGTGGCTTCGACCAAGGCGTTCACGACCCAGCTTGCGGCCCTGGCGCTCCTCACGATGGTCCTCGCAAAGCAGCGCGCACGGCTGTCCGGCGAGCGCGAGGCGGCGCTCTTGCAGTCCTTGCGACATTTGCCGGCGGCACTTTCGGCGGTGCTTCGGCTGGAGCCTGAAATCGAGCACTGGGCGAAAAAGTTCGCGCAGCGCCAGCACGCGCTCTTCCTTGGCCGCGGCATTCACTGGCCCATAGCGATGGAGGGAGCTCTCAAGCTCAAGGAAATTTCCTACATTCACGCCGAGGCCTATGCCGCCGGGGAGCTGAAGCATGGTCCGCTTGCGCTGGTGGACCGGGAAATGCCCGTGGTCGCGATCGCGCCCAACGATGCGCTGCTGGAAAAGCTCAAGTCCAACCTGCAGGAAGTGCGCGCGCGCGGGGGTGAGCTGCACGTGCTGGCCGACCAGGATACGAGGCTGACGCACGGAGAAGGCGTGCACGTGATCCGGATGCCCGATCATGCAGGCATGCTGTCGCCGATCCTGCACACGATCCCGCTGCAGCTTCTCGCCTATCACGCCGCTCTCGAGCGCGGCAATGACGTCGATAAACCCAGGAATCTCGCGAAGTCGGTCACCGTAGAGTAGAAGCTATCTCAAAAACACCACAGCCACGGAACCACACGGAAGCACAGGGAAATTACTATTGCTGTTGTGATGCGTTTCCCGGTGCTGGTTTTCGTCCGTGTCTTTCCGTGTGATTCCGTGGCTAATGGTCTGGGTCGTTCACAGGGTTTTTGAGATCGGTTCTAGTCATTCGGTGCGGCGAGGCTTGCGGGGGGCACGCGCGAAGAGCCGATCGTACAGCCCGTTCGGCATGACGTGCAGCACGCGAGCAACGAGCGCCATCTGCCAGGGGATGACCGCATATGCTGCGCCGCGCCGGACCAAAGCCGCGATTTTCTCTGCCGCCTTGTCGGGATGCATCTGGAACGGCATCGGATACGGATTGTTCTCCGTCATGGGCGTTGCGACATAGCCGGGACAAATGGTGGTCACGCGGATGCCGGTACCGCGGAGCTCGGTTCGCAGGCTCTCCAGATAGGCGATCGCTGCCGCCTTGGAGGCGCTGTAGGCTCCGCCCCCGGGCAGACCCCGGTAGCCGGCGACGCTGGCGATGCCCACGAGCGTCCCTTGTCCACGCTCACGCATGCACGCGATGAAGGGCTGGAAGGTCCGGACGATTCCCAGGACGTTGGTCTCCATCGTCTCCGCAAAGACCGCCAGGTCTTCGACATATTCGGTCAGCGTGCCCACGCTGATCCCTGCGTTTGCGAAGACGATGTCGGGGCAGCCGCGCCGTGCGAGGAAGTCCTGCCCGGCGGCATGGAGCGCCGCCTCGTCACGCACGTCGAGCGGATACAGCGCGCAGCGGGCGGGCAACGACGCGGCGAGTTGCTCCAGGGCCTGCGCGCGCCGGCCGATCAGGGCCAGCTCGGCGCCCAGCCGCCCGTAGTGGCACGCGAGTGCGGCACCGATACCGCTCGAGGCTCCGGTGATGACCACCCTTGACGGCGGTCCGACGCGGCCCGATTCCGTATCGACCAACTGTACGCCGCCGCCTATCTGGCTGCCCGGCTGCGGCGGGCGAGAAGAATCAGGTCGTCCAGCACGGTGATCATTTCCTCCAGACTCTGGGCGAGCGCTCCCGAGGTGAGGTAGCGGCCGTCGACGACGAGCGAGGGTGTGCCGCCGACCGAATAGAGCCGGGTCAGGCTCCTCGCGCGCCCAACCTTTTCGTCGACTTCCGGAGAATAGTAGGCGTCGAGCCAGCGCTGTCGTTCGATTCCGTGTCTCACCGCCCACTCGACCATGACCTCCGGCTTGCTCAGGTGGAGCTTCTCCACATGGTAGCCATGATATACCTGCAGATGCAGGCGCTCCGCCTCGTTCAGGCTTTCCAGCGTGTAGTAGATGCGCGCATGCGGCTTCCATGAGTCGTTGAGGATCGCGGGGACACGACGCAGTGCAACGTCCGCCGGTTTGCGCTTGCGCCAGGCCTCGAGCGCCGGCTGCAGCTGGTCACAGTAGGGGCAGCCGTACCAGAAGAAATCGATCACTTCGATGAAGCGTCCGGTTTCGACCGGCTGTTCCAGGATGAGACGGTACTCGAGGTTCTGGCGCGACCTTACGGTCTCCTGCGCCATCGCCGGCGCCGCGGCACAAACGAATGCGAGCAACGCAAGCCCGGCCTGGAGCGCAACGCGCGCCACCGCTACTTTCCTGCGCGGGCCTTGCGCGCGATGGCGATGACGTGGTCGACTATCTTGAAGTAGCGCTCGTAGCTCAACGCGTCACCACGCCCGAGGCCCAGATGAGGCGCGGTCAGATAGCGTCCGTCGACCACGATCGCCGGCGTGCCGGGAATGTCGTAGTTGCGGGTCATGTCGATCGCCCGCTGCACGCGGCTGCGCACGCCGAAGGAGTTGTAGGCGTCCATGAACTGCTTTCGATCCACGCCGCGTTTGGCGACCCAGTCGAACAGCGTCTTCGGATCCTGAAGCTTGATCTTGTCGTTGTGAATCGCGGCGAACACGTCGTGATGAAGCTTCTCGGTGATGCCCAGTGCTTCGAACGTATAGAAAGTCTGGGTGAGCGGTATCCAGCTCTGCCCGAGGATCGCCGGCACGCGCCGGAATTCGACATCCGCGGGTTTGTTTTTGAGCCATTCACCGAGCGGGGCCTGGAGCGAATTGCAGTGCGGGCAGCCATACCAGAAGAACTCCAGGACCTCGACCTTGCCCCCAGTGTCCGTGGGCTGTGGCGGGTTGATGATGAGGTAGTCCCTGCCCGCGATGAATTGCGCCCATGAAACGGGAGCCGCCGCGAGTCCCGCCAGAAGGAGCGTGAGCAAGAGCAGGCGGCGACGTATCCGCACGCCAAGTGTCGTTTTCGTCATTTCTTTGCCCCTGCGTCGCGCACGCGGATGAGAGTGGTTTCAACTCCGTTCTGCTTCAGCGTTTCCCGGGCCTGGTTGAGGTCCTCGATGCGCGTATACGGTCCTGCGCGAACGCGGTGCCATACCCCTTTGTCCGGCAACGTGGTGGTCTGGATTGTGGCCTCGACCCCGAGCAGCGCGAGGCGCGCTTTGAGCGTATCCGCATCCGGAGCGTTCTGGAACGCGCCGGCCTGAAGATAGAACGCCTCGCGCTCCGTCGATCTGGCCCTGCTTGCCTCACGGAACTGCTTGTCCGTTACGGGCTCTTCCTGGCCGGGAAGGATCTTGTAAAAATCGAAGCGCGGCTTGCCATCGCCGGCCTTGGCGGTCTGCTCCTTCGCCCCGGCCTTGGCTGCACCGCTACCGGGCGCCTCCCCTTTTGCCGAAGGCGTCGAGCGATGGAGGAACGGGCTCGGCATTCTGTTGACGTACCACGCCACGCCGAGCGCAATCCCGAGGCCGAGCACCAGTCCGAGCAGCATTCCGATGAGGAACGAGCTGCCGCCGCCCCGCCCGTCGCGGCGGCGTTCGGGCTTCTTGTAGTCACGGGTCATGGCAATATGTTACATCCTCTCCGGCGCCGAGACACCGAGCAGCGCCAATCCGTTCCGCAGCACCTGCCGTACCGCGGCCGCCAGCGCGAGGCGCGCCCGCTTCGTGTCCTCGTCCTCGATCAGGATGCGCGTGGCGTTGTAGTAGCTGTGGAACCCGGCGGCAAGCTCCCTCAGGTAGAACGCGATCAGGTGAGGGGTGAGCTCTCGCGCCGCGTCCTCGATAGCCTGGGGATAGTCCATCAGGCATGCCAGCAGCGCGAGTTCCTGCTCGCCGATCAGTGCTGCGGTCGGGGCGTGGCCGAGCTCGCCGCTCTCCCCGCCCCACTGCTCAAGCACGCTCGAGACGCGGGCGTGCGCATACTGGACATAATAGACGGGGTTGTCATTGCTCTGCGACTTGGCCAGGTCCAGATCAAAGTCCAGATGCTGGTCGGACCTGCGCAAAACATAAAAAAAGCGCGCCGCGTCGTTGCCCACCTCCCGGCGCAGCTCGCGCAAGGTGACGAAATCCCCGGCGCGCGTCGACATCGATACCTTCTGTCCGTTGCGATAGAGCACGGCGAATTGCACGATTACGATGGTGAGCTGCTCGGGATTCAGCCCAAGGGCAGCGAGCGCGCCCTTGACCCGGGCCACGTATCCGTGATGGTCGGCGCCCCAGACGTCGATGACCAGGTCCGACCCGCGCTCGAACTTGTTCAGGTGATAGGCAATGTCCGATGCGAAATAGGTGTACTGCCCGTTCTCGCGCTGCACCACGCGGTCCTTCTCGTCGCCGAACGCCGTGGAGCGAAACCACTTCGCCCCGTCCTGCTCGTAGAGGTGGCCGCGTTCTTCGAGCGTGCGCAGCGCGCGCTCGACAAGGCCGGAATCGTAGAGTGAGCGCTCGGAAAACCACCGATCAAAAGTGACCCCGAATTCGGCAAGGTCGCTGCGACAGTCCTCGAGCTGCTCGTTCAGCGCGAGGTCGTGGAAGTAGGAGTAATCCGCTCCCAGCTGCTCCTTTGCCAGCTCTATCAAACGGTCAAGGCGTTTTTCCGAATCAGCCTCCGCGAGCCCGGGCTTGAGCGTATCCGCGGTGGTTTCGCGGGTGAATCTGGCGCCATGCTGCCCGAGAATGGCGCTGGCCATCCTGCGCACGTAATCGCCCTGATAGGCGTTGTCCGGGAATTCGGTCGCGATGCCGCATGCCTCGAGATAGCGCAGCCACGTCGATAGCGCCAGGATGTCCATCTGGCGTCCGCTGTTATTGACGTAGTACTCGCGCGAGACATCGAATCCCGCGGTGATGAGGATATTGGCGAGGCTCGCGCCGTACGCCGCGCCGCGCCCGTGTCCGACGTGCAGGGGCCCGGTCGGATTGGCCGAAACGAACTCCAGCAGCACGCGCTTCTTCTGGCCGGATGCCATGACACCATACGCGGCTCCGGCCTGCAGGACGCGGTTAACGGTTTCCTGCTTGAACCCGCGTTTCAGAAAAAAGTTTATGAAGCCCGCACCGGCGACCTCTGCCCGGTCGAGGCAGGGGGACGCCGGGAGAGCCGCCACCAGCTGAGCGGCCACATCGCGCGGCGCGCGCTTCAGCGCTTTCGCTAGCTGGAGCGCCACGTTGCAGGCGTAATCGCCATGCTGCGCCTGCCTGGGCTTCTCGAGCAGAATGCCCGGCTTGGGCAGGTGCGGTGCCGTTTCCTGCACCGCGTCGGATAGCAGCGCCCCGAGGTGGGCGCGAACATCGGAAACGGGGGACGCAGGCATCGGGATCGAGGCGAACGGCGTATTATATGCGACCCTAGAATTCCAGCGGGTCAACGTCGATTATCCAGCGCGCGGACGAGGAGCGGCCTTCGCCAAGCTTGCTGCACCACGCGCCAAGGAACTGCTGCAGGCGGGCCCGCGACTCACACTGCACAAGCAACTGGGCCCGCTCGCGCCCGGCGCGCCGCGGCATTGCGGCCGGAACGGGATCGTAAAGCGTTACCGAATCCTGAATGTCGCGCGCGGCGGCGACGGCGCCGCGCAGAAACTCCAGGGCCGTCTGCAGGCGCGACGCCTCCGCGCGGAGCAATGCCTGGTGGGTAAACGGGGGGAAAGCGGCCTGCTGGCGTTCCGCCAGCAATGCGTCGGCAAACGCCCGGTAATTCTGGCGCATCAGTGCGTCATAGAGCGGATGATCGGGAAATTCTGTCTGAATAAGTACCTTGCCCTGCAGTCCGCCACGCCCCGCCCGGCCGCCAACCTGGGTGAGCAAGGCGAGCAGCCGTTCGGGAGCGCGGAAATCAGCGCTGTACAGGAGGCTGTCGGCGTTCAGCACGCCCACGAGATTAAGGTTCGGGAAATCGTGGCCCTTGGCAAGGATCTGCGTGCCGACAAGGATCTTCGCCTCCCCGCCATGAATGCGGCGGCGCATGACGTTCCACGCGTCGCGCGGGCGCACGCTGTCGCGGTCGACGCGCAGCACGCCAGACCTTCCGTAGCGTTGCGCGAGAGCTCCCTCCACGCGCTGGGTGCCCTGCCCCATCGGCGCAAGCTGCGGGTTGCCGCAGTCCTGGCAGGCGTGCGGGATGGCCGCGGCGTGTCCGCAATGGTGGCAGCGCAGACGGCGCTCCCCGAGATGCAGGACGAGCTTCGCGCTGCAACGATGGCAGCCCGAGATCCAGCCGCAGGAATGGCACATGAGCACCGGCGCATAGCCGCGCCGGTTGATGAATACCAGGCTTTGCTCTCCGCGCGCCATATACTCGTCGAGTGCCTGTAGCAGCCGGCCGGACAACCCGTCCTCCAGACGCTCGCCGCGCGTGTCCACGCACTCGATAGAGGGCAGCGGAGCGCCGATTCGCTGGGTGAGCGTGCTCAGGCGGTAGCGGCCGTTCACCGCGTTGAAGTAGCTCTCGAGCGACGGCGTCGCCGAGCCGAGCACAACCGGCACGCCGGCGTGGCTTGCGCGAACGACCGCGATATCGCGCGCTGAATAGCGAAAGCGGTCGGTCTGCTTGAAAGACGCGTCCTGCTCTTCGTCGATGATGATGATGCCCAGTCGCGGCATGGGAGTGAACACCGCAAGCCGCGTTCCCAGTACGATGGATGCACGCCCGGACTGGGCTGAGAGCCAGTTCGACGTGCGGTCAGGTTCATTGAGCGCGCTATGCAGGGTAACCACCGGTGCGCCGGGAAAGCGCTCGCGCACCAGGTTCTCAAGCTGGGGTGTCAGTGAAATCTCGGGAACGAGGAGCAACGCCTGGCGATTCGCAGCAAGCACGGCTGCGATGGCGTGCAGGTAGATTTCCGTCTTGCCGCTGCTCGTCACGCCAAGCACGAGATGCGCCTGGAACCTGTTCAGATCGGCGAGTACGGTGGAGAGCACTTGCTCCTGCTCGGACGTAAGAGCAGGCGCGGGAGGAGCTGCACGGGGTTCTGCGGGCGGCGGGACGCTGTGCGCTTCCCATCTTACGAGGCCGCGCCGCGCGAGCTCCTGCAGCACGCGGGACGCGCGGGGCGAAACCGCGCGCGCCTCGGCGGTTGAGCGCGCGCGCTGATGCAAAAGCGTCAGGAGTTGCCGCTGCAGGCTCGCGCGCGCGGGTGACGAGGATGGATCGAAGGCGACACCGGCCTCGGTCAACACGAAGCGACCAGTTGATAGCGGGCTGCCCGAAAGGGGCTGCGGACGGCGCAGCCGCGGAGGCAGGCTCCCCATCACGGCTGCCCCGAGCGGATAGTGATAGTAGTTGCTGGCGAAGCGCAGCAACTCGAGATCTGCCTCCTCGAGACGAGGCGAGTCACGAAGCACGTGAAGCGCGGCCTTGAGTCGTGCGGAGCCAATGCTGCTGGCGTCCGCCGTCCCCACGATCACGCCAACGAGTCGCTTCTTTCCAAAGGGAACAACGACACGATGGCCGAGGTCGAGCTCGGTTGCCGCGTCGTGGCGGTAGTCGAACAGCGTCGACACCGGCACGTCGAGGGCAACTTTGATGACTTTCATGCGGTAATGCTTGATGCCGATGCGGCGCCTAGCAGGCGGCTGTGCCAGGACGGCGATACCTTCAAAAACAGAAAAGCCTTACGCATCAGAACATTTGTTGCTTATTGACACGGCGCTGTGGATAAATCTGTTGATGATCTGACCGCGGCGCATACGCCGTCATGCCGATCGCCATTCGGAGGTCAGAGACAGGATCGCAACGATCTACAATAACAACATGTAATCAATGCGTTAACATAATACACCCGGGCTACGAGGTCCCGGCGGCAGGTTAGAGCTTGCTCCTCGATCTCGTTGTGCATAAGTGGCCTTCCCATTGCCTGAAGAGCAAGAGCTGGCGCGGCTTCTCAGTGATAGGCGGGGCTGAGTGCGCGGACGGCTGCAACCAGCGCGGCCACATTTTCGGGCGGCGTGTGCTGGGAGACGCCATGCCCAAGGTTGAAGACATGTCCGGCGCCCTTTCCATATGCGTTCAAGATCGCTTTTGCCTGCGCACGCACAGCCTCGGGCCCGGCAAGCAGCACAGCGGGGTCAAGATTACCCTGCAAAGAGACCCGCTTGCCCACACGTTGCCGCGCCGCCCCGATGTCGAGTGTCCAGTCGAGCCCCACTGCATCACAGCCGATTGCGGCGATATCCTCGAGCCAACCGCCCCCACCCTTGGTAAATACAATGCTCGGAACCCGCTCGCCCTGGTGTTCTTGTCGCAACCCTGCCACCGTGCGCCGGAGATACTCGAGAGAAAACTCCCGGAACTCCGCTGCGCCCAGAATGCCGCCCCAGGTGTCGAACAGCATGACGACTTGTGCGCCAGCCTCGACCTGCGCGTTCAGAAAGTCGGTCACGGCACGGCAATTGACTTCCAGCACGTGGTGCAGCAGTTCGGGCCGGCGATAGAGCAGGGCTTTTACGGTATGAAAGTCGGCGCTTCCTCTCCCCTCGATCATGTAGCAGGCCAGCGTAAATGGGCTGCCGGAAAAGCCAATCAGCGGAACTGCGCCAGCCAGCGCGCCGCGTGTCTCGCGCACTGCATCGAGCACGTAGCGCAAGGCCGCCGTCGGGTCAGGGGCCTGCAGGCCACGAATCTCGCGCTCATCTCTCAGTGGACGCTCGAACCGGGGTCCCTCGCCTTCCACGAAATGCAGCCCGAGCCCCATGGCGTCGGGAATGGTCAGGATATCGGAGAAGATGATCGCGGCGTCGAGCGCATAGCGCGCAAGCGGCTGAAGGGTAACCTCCGTCGCCAGACCGGGATCCCGGCATAGCGCGAGAAAGCTGCCGGCGCGCCCCCGGGTTTCGTTGTACTCCGGAAGGTAGCGCCCCGCCTGCCGCATCAGCCAGACGGGTGTATAGGCGGTGGGCTGCCGCAGGAGCGCCCGGATCAGGGTGTCGTTCTTGAGCTGCGTCACGGGCTGGTGCAGATTGGCGACGGGCGGTCCGCGGCTTTCCAAATCATCCGCCGGCGCATGGAAGGGCGGGGCGTCAGCGCGGGAGCTCCGAGGAACCCATCAGAAACTCGTCGACAGCCCGCGCGCATTGACGGCCTTCGCGTATTGCCCATACCACGAGCGACTGACCGCGGCGCACATCCCCGGCAGCAAACAGCCCGGGGACGGACGTCGTGTAGGAGCCGGCCCCATCAGTGGTCGCAAGCGCGTTGCCGCGCGCATCCTTTTCGACGCCAAAGGCATCGAGCACGGATTGAACCGGAGATACGAATCCCATTGCGAGCAACACCAGGTCCGCGGGGATCGTGAATTCCGTACCCGGAATCTCGCCCATCTTCCCGTCCTTCCACTCCAGGCGCACGGCTTTCAGCGCCTTCACCTTGCCGCCCTCTCCGAGAAACTCCCTGGTGGCAATGGACCAGTCGCGGTCGACGCCCTCCTCGTGCGAGGACGAGGTCCTGAGCCGTACCGGCCAGTACGGCCAGACCGGATTGCAATCCACGTCGGGTGGCATGGGCAACAGCTCGAACTGGGTGATCGACTTCGCGCCATGGCGATTCGAGGTGCCCACGCAGTCCGAGCCGGTGTCGCCGCCGCCGATGATCACAACGTGCTTGTCGGTAGCCCACAGCCCGGGGACGTCCTTGTCCCCGGCCACGCGCTTGTTCTGGAGCGGCAGGTATTCCATTGCGAAGTGAACACCGTCCAATTCGCGCCCCGGGACCGGCAGGTCGCGCGGATGCTCGGCCCCGATGGCGAGAACCACTGCGTCGAACCCGGCGCGCAGCGCATCAGCGCTGATCGTCTCCGCAGCCCAGTCGGGCACGCCCTTTGCGGAGCGCTCGGCTCCGACGCGAACGCCCGCACGGAAAGATACTCCCTCGGCGGCCATCTGTTCCATGCGCCGGTCGATGAGCCATTTCTCCATCTTGAAGTCTGGAATGCCGTATCGCAGCAACCCGCCGATCCGGTCGTTCTTCTCGAATACGCTAACCGCATGCCCGACGCGCGCAAGCTGCTGGGCGCAAGCGAGCCCCGCCGGCCCCGACCCGACAACGGCGATTTTCTTGCCGGTCTTCTGCTCGGGCGGCTGCGGCTTCACCCATCCCTCCTCCCAGGCCTTGTCTATGATTGCGTGCTCGATCGACTTGATGGCCACCGCATCCTCGTTGATGCGCAGCACGCACGCTTCCTCGCACGGTGCCGGGCAGATGCGCCCCGTGAATTCCGGGAAATTGTTGGTCGAGTGCAATGTCTCGATCGCCGCCTTCCACTCCTGGCGGTAGACGAGGTCGTTCCAGTCGGGAATGATGTTGTTGACCGGACAACCGCTCATGCAGAACGGAATGCCGCAGTCCATGCAGCGCGCGCCCTGGATCTTCGCCTGCTCGTCCGTGAGTCGCGGGATGAATTCGCGAAAGTGCTTCTTGCGCTGCTCTTTCGGCTCGTAGGTTTCGTCGACCCGCTCGAACTCGAGAAATCCGGTGATTTTTCCCATGTGGTCGGTTCGCATGCTGGACCGTGCCGGCGGGTGCCGGCAGGGCCGTGTTGTCGCGACGGGAGGCTGTGCTATGCGGCGCGCCGGCGCTGCTTGGCGGCGAGCTCGCCCAACGCGCGCCGGTACTCGTTCGGGAAGACCTTGACGAACCGAGCGCGATACTCGGCCCAGCGCTCGAGAATCCGCCGGGCCTGCGCGCTTCCCGTATAGCGCGCATGGTTTCCAATCAGCTGCTTCAGGATCTGCTCGTCGGAAAGCCCCCTATGCCACAGGTCGCGGGCAAGCTTCGCGTCCTGCTCCGTCTCGGTTAGCACCGGCTCGAGCGTCACCATCGCGAGATTGCATCGCGACTCGAACGTGCCCTCCTCGTCCAGCACGTAGGCGATCCCGCCCGACATGCCCGCGGCAAAGTTACGCCCGGTCGTTCCGAGCACCACTGCTGTGCCTCCCGTCATGTACTCGCAGCCGTGGTCACCCACGCCCTCGACCACCGCCAGCGCGCCGGAGTTGCGCACTGCAAATCGCTCGCCGGCGACTCCGCGGAAATAGGCCTCGCCGCTGATCGCGCCATAGAGCACGACGTTGCCGGTAATGATGTTCTGCGTCGGCTCGCCCTTGAACTTGGGCGGGGGCTGAACCGAAATGCGTCCTCCCGAAAGTCCCTTGCCGCAGTAGTCATTGGTGTCGCCGATGAGATCCAGCCAGACGCCCTTCGCCAGGAATGCACCGAAGCTCTGGCCGGCCGAGCCGGCAAAGCGCGCGCGGATGGTCGCATCGGGCAGCCCGTCATGCCCGTAGCGCCTGGCGATCTCGTACGAGAGCATGGTGCCGACCGTCCGATTGATGTTGCGTATCGGCATCTCGATCGTCACTTTCTCTCCATGCTCGAGCGCCGGCCTGGCCAGCTCAATGAGCCTGTGGTCAAGCGCCTTGGCGAGCCCGTGATCCTGGGTCTCACAGTGGTAGCGCGCGACGTCCTTCGGCATGTTCGGCTGGTGGAAGATCCTCGAGAAGTCGAGACCCTGCGCCTTCCAGTGTTCGATGCACGCCCTTTTTTCGAGCAGATCGGAGCGGCCGATGAGATCGTTGAACCTGCGAATCCCGAGCCTCGCCATGAACGCGCGCACCTCTTCGGCCACAAAGAAGAAGTAGTTGACGACGTGCTCAGGTTTGCCGACGAACTTCCGGCGCAGCACCGGATCCTGGGTGGCGACCCCGACCGGACAGGTGTTGAGATGGCACTTTCTCATCATGATGCAGCCCTCGACCACGAGGGGTGCGGTCGAAAAACCAAACTCATCGGCACCGAGCAGGGCGCCGATCAGCACGTCTCGGCCGGTTTTCAGCTGGCCATCGACCTGGACGGCGAGCCGGCCGCGCAGGCGATTGAGGACAAGCGTCTGCTGCGTTTCCGCGAGGCCGAGCTCCCAGGGCGTGCCGGCGTGCATGATCGAGGACCAGGGAGAGGCCCCGGTGCCCCCGTCGTGGCCGGCAATCGTCACGTGATCCGACTTGGCTTTCGCGACGCCCGCAGCGACCGTGCCGACACCCACCTCAGACACGAGCTTGACACTGACCGCCGCCTCGGGATTGGCGTTCTTGAGATCGTGGATGAGCTGCGCAATGTCCTCGATGGAATAAACATCGTGATGGGGCGGCGGGGAAATGAGCTCGACGCCGGGAGTGGAGAAACGCAGTTCCGCAATGTACTCGGACACCTTGCGCCCCGGCAGCTGTCCGCCCTCGCCGGGCTTCGCCCCCTGGGCAATCTTGATCTGCATCATTTCGGAGGACGCGAGGTACTCTGCCGTCACGCCGAAACGGCCTGAAGCGACCTGCTTGATCTTCGATTTCAGGGAGTCGCCGTCTTGCAGCGGGATGTCGACCTCCACGCGCTCGCGCCCGAGGCGCGACATCAGCGTTTCGCCCGTCTTCACCGGCGCGTAACGGTTGCGGTCTTCTCCGCCCTCACCCGTGTTGGACTTGCCGCCGATGCGGTTCATCGCGATCGCCAGCGTGGCGTGGGCCTCCGCCGAGATCGAGCCAAACGACATGGCCCCCGTCGAAAATCGCTTGACGATTTCCGACGCGGGCTCGACTTCGTCAATCGGGACCGGAGTGCACTCTCCGAACTTGAGCTCGAACAGACCGCGCAGCGTCATGTGGCGCCGCGACTGGTCGTTGATGATCGCCGCGTACTCCTGGTAGGTCTTGTAGGAATTCGCACGCGTCGAGTGCTGCAGTTTCGCAATGGCGTCGGGAGTCCAGGTGTGATCTTCACCGCGCACACGCCAGGCGTATTCACCGCCCGCGTCGAGCGTCACTTTCAGGAGGGGATTCTCTTCGTCGAAAGCGCCCTTGTGGGTGCGTATGGCTTCTTCCGCCACCTCGAACACGCCGATGCCCTCGACCGAGGAGGTGGTCCCGGCGAAGTACTTGTCGACGAGCGATCGCGCCAGCCCGACCGCCTCGAAGATCTGCGCCCCGGTATAGGACATGTAGGTTGAAATGCCCATCTTGGACATCACCTTCTTCAACCCCTTGCCGGTCGCCTTCACGAAATTCTTGATAGCTTTCCTGCCGTCGATCTCCGGACCGAAGGAGCTGCGTGCGGCGAGATCGAGGAGCGTTTCCAGAGTGAGATAGGGATGCACTGCTTCGGCCCCGTAGCCGCCCAGCAACGCGAAGTGGTGCACCTCCCGCGCCGAACCCGTCTCGACGACAAGCCCCGAGCTGGTTCTCAGCCCCTTGCCGACCAGATGCTGGTGAATCGCCGAAAGCCCGAGAAGCGCCGGAATTGCGACGTTGTCGCGGTCGATCTGGCGGTCCGAAAGAATGAGAATGGAATAGCCGGCGCGAACCGCGTCCTCGGCCTGGGCGCATAATGACGCGAGCCGCGCCTCGATCGCTTCCTTGCCCCACGCCACCGGATAGGTCAGGTCAAGCTCGAACGAGGCGAACTTGCCCTGCGTGTAGCGATCGATGTGCCGGATCTTCTCCATCTCGTAGAAATCGAGCACAGGCTGGCTGATCTCGAGCCGCAGCGGCGGGTTCATTTCATCGATCCCGAGGAGATTGGGCTTGGGCCCGATGAATGACACGAGCGATGTCACGAGCTCCTCGCGAATCGGATCGATCGGCGGGTTCGTGACCTGGGCAAAGAGCTGCTTGAAGTACTGATACAGGCTCTTGTTCCGGGCAGAGAGGACGGCAAGGGGCAGGTCATTGCCCATCGAGCCCACGGGTTCCTCCCCGTTCAGTGCCATCGGCGCCATCATGAACTTGACGTCTTCCTGCGTGTAGCCGAAAGCCTGTTGGCGGTCGAGCAGGGCGACGCGCGAGCGCTCCGGCTGCTGCTTGTCGCTTTCGACCTCATCGAGCTTGACCCGTATGCGCTCGATCCACTCGGCGTAAGGCTTCGCCGAGGCGAGCGACTCCTTCAGTTCCTTGTCGTCGATGATGCGGCCTTTCTCGAGATCGACGAGGAACATCTTGCCCGGCTGCAGTCGCCACTTCTTGATCACCTTCTCCTCCGGCACGGGGAGGCAGCCGCACTCCGAGCCCATGATGACAAGGTCGTCGCTTGTGACGATATAGCGCGACGGACGCAGCCCGTTGCGATCCAGGGTGGCGCCAATCTGGCGCCCGTCGGTGAAGGCGATCGATGCGGGGCCGTCCCACGGCTCCATCATCGCCGCATGGTATTCGTAGAATGCGCGGCGGCCCGGATCCATGTGCGCGTGGTTTTCCCAAGCCTCTGGAATCATCATCATCATCGCGTGTGCGATGGAGTAGCCGCCCATGACGAGCAGCTCGAGCGCATTGTCGAACGAAGCGGAGTCCGACTGGCCGTCGTAGATGAGCGGCCACAGCTTGTCGAGATCGCGCCCGAGCACGGGACTGGAGATCGCCCCCTGGCGCGCCCGGATCCAGTTGACGTTGCCCCGCAGCGTGTTGATCTCGCCGTTATGGCAGATCATGCGGAAAGGATGGGCGAGATCCCAGCTCGGAAACGTGTTGGTCGAGAATCGCTGGTGGACGAGCGCAAGCCCGGAGGTGACACGCGCATCCTGCAGGTCCTTGTAGTACAACCCGACCTGGTACGCGAGCAACATGCCCTTGTAGCAGATCGTGCGCGCCGACATCGACGGGACGTAGAACTCCTTGCCGTGCGCGAGCTTGAGCGACTGAATGGCATGTCCCGCGCTCTTGCGGATAACGTAGAGCTTGCGTTCGAGTGCGTCGGTCACGGTCACGCCGGTGCCGCGTCCGATGAATACCTGGCGGATGACCGGCTCCACCTGCTTGACCGACTCCCCGAGATCGGTGTTGTCTACCGGCACATCGCGCCAGCCAAGCAGGACCTGGCCCTCATCCTTGATGGCGCGCTCGATCTCGTATTCGCAGGCGAGGCGAGAAGCGGGCTCGCGCGGCAGGAACACCATTCCAACGCCGTACTGGCCGCGTGGCGGGAGCTTGACGCCGTCCTTCGCCATCTCCTCGCGGAAAAACTGGTCCGGAACCTGGATCAGGATCCCGGCCCCGTCGCTCGCCTTGGGATCGGCGCCGACCGCGCCGCGATGCGTGAGGTTCTTGAGGATCTGCAGCCCCTGCTCCACGATCGCGTGGCTCTTCTTGCCCTTGATGTGCGCGATGAAGCCGACCCCGCATGCGTCGTGCTCCTGCGCGGGCTGGTATAGCCCGCCGCAGGCGGTCGCTTTAGATGTGAGCGCTTCGCGCATATCAGCTAAATGATTCAAATACAGAACCTTACGCTCGAGCCTGTTGCGGCGCAACAGGACGACACAAAATCTCGGGGCAACTAGGGAGTTTACCGGCTTAAGTATTTGGCTTCAACCGGGAATTCCGCGCGGGGAGCCAGTGGACCGGGTCAGGTTTCCTCGATCGCGAAAAGCCGGCGATGCTCGAGAATCGCGTATCGGTCGGTCATGCCGGCGATATAGTCGGCGATCGCACGAGCCGCGTTTTCCTCCGCGCGAGCCTGGAACTCGGGCGGCAGCAGGCGCTGATCCGCCCTGAACGCCTGGAAGAGATCCGTCACGATGCGGCGTGCCTTGGCGCTCATGCGCATGACGCGGTAGTGCCGGTAGAGATTGTGGCTCAAGAAACGCTTCAGGGCGTGGCTTTCCTCGCGAATACGGGGGCTGAAGGCGATCAAAGGCGGTGCGCATCGCACCTCCTCGACTGATGCCGGAGCCAGCTTGCGGATGTTCGCCGCGCTGGTCTCAATGAGGTCGGTGACGAGGGTATCGATCATGCGCCGAACCGTTTCATTAATGAGGCGCCTTCCGGCGAGGCGTGGATACTGTCGCAGCACGAGAGCGCGATGACGCGCGAATATCTTCACCGCCGAGATCTGCTCCACGCTCAGCAAACCGGAGCGCAGTCCGTCGTCGACGTCATGGTTGTTGTAGGCAATTTCATCGGAAAGATTGGCGAGCTGGGCCTCGAGCGAGGGCCGCAGGCGCTTGAGGAATCGCTCGCCCACGTCGCCCAGCCCGCGTGCGTCCCGGCGGGAGCAATGCTTCAGTATGCCTTCGCGGGTCTCGAAGGTGAGGTTCAGACCGTCGAAGGCCGCGTAGCGCTGCTCGAGGTGGTCCACCACGCGCAGGCTCTGAAGGTTATGTTCAAAGCCGCCATCACGTCGCATGCACGCTTGCAGCGCGTCCTGGCCGGTGTGGCCGAAAGGGGTGTGGCCAAGGTCGTGAGCCAGAGCGATCGCCTCGGTGAGGTCCTCATTGAGGCGCAGACTCCGTGCCACGGAGCGCCCGATCTGGGCCACTTCGAGGCTATGAGTCAATCGCGTTCTGAAGAGGTCGCCTTCATGATTGACGAATACCTGGGTCTTGTATTCGAGCCGCCGGAATGCCGTGGAATGAATGATGCGGTCGCGGTCGCGCTGGTACTCGCTGCGGCCACGCGGCGGTTTTTCGCGGAACCGGCGCCCGCGGGATTGCTCGGGGCGCGCGGCGTAGGGCGCGAGTGCCGGGTCAGGCATGCGCTTGCGGGTGCTGCAGCACGTCCGCGAGGGCGGCTCCGCTGACGTCGTCCGAAACGAAGGCCTCTCCGATCCGCCGCAGCAGTATGAAGCGGTTGCGCCCGTCTCTTACCTTCTTGTCGTGCCCCATCAGCTCCAGGTAGCGCTCCAGCCCGAGCTCGGGCGCGCTCACTGGAAGGCCTGCGGCAGACAGCAGGCGGCTCATCCGCGTGACGTCCTCAACGCTCATCAGGCCTAGCTTATGCGCCACCCTGGCCGCGAGCACCATCCCCGCCGAGACGGCCTCGCCGTGCAACCACGAGCCGAACCCCAGCCCTGCTTCGATCGCGTGCCCGAAGGTGTGGCCGAAGTTCAAGAGCGCGCGCTGGCCCTCCTCGCGTTCGTCCACGGACACGATCTCCGCCTTCAGGACACAGGAGCGCTCGATGGCGTAAGCGAGTGCCTCCGGTTCCCGCCCCACGAGGCGGTGCACATTTCGCTCGAGCCAATCGAAGAATGCGCGGTCTCGGATAAGCCCGTACTTGATGGTCTCGGCCAATCCCGCGGCAAACTCGCGGGGAGGGAGGGTCGATAGCGTATCGGTATCGGTAATCACCGCGGCAGGCTGGTAGAACGCCCCGATCATGTTCTTTCCGAGCGGGTGGTTGATGGCTGTCTTGCCGCCCACGGCGGAGTCAACCTGGGCCAGCAGCGTCGTCGGCAGCTGGATGAACGGAACGCCACGTTGGTACACCGCAGCCGCAAAACCCGCCAGATCGCCGATGACCCCGCCGCCCAGCGCCAGCAGCGTCGTACTGCGCTCGCAGCGGTTCTCCAACAGGGCGTCGAAAATCTCGTTGAGCGTTTCCCAGTTCTTGAAGCTTTCACCGTCCGGGAGTGTGACCGTAACAACCTCCACCCCGGCCTCTTCAAGCGCTTGCTGAAGTGGGGCAAGGTATAGCGGGGCGACCGTCCGGTTGGTCACGATCGCCACCTTCTTTTGGGGCAATCTCGACGTGATCAGGTCAGCGCGTCTGAGCAGCCCCGCGCCGATATGGATGGGGTAGCTGCGCTCCCCGAGAGCAACGGTCAGTGTTTCCATCGTGGCGTGAATCGGTGATTGTCAACCGGCGCTCGCGGGATTGTCCTCGCGTCCGCCCGGCCGCGCCTTGAATTCGAGCAGCTTGTGCTCCAGCTTGTTCGCGAGAGCCCCGAGGCTCTGGCTGCCCGTGTCGATGATGATATCAGCGATCTCACGGTAGAGCGGGTCGCGCTGCGCAAACAACTGCTCGAGCCGGGCCATCCGGTCCTCCGTGTTGAGGAGCGGGCGCTGCTTGTCGTGGCGCGTGCGGCGCCACAGATCCGCGGGCGCCGCGCGCAGGTAGACGACCACCCCGCGGTCGGCCAGGAGTCGGCGGTTCGCGGCCGAGAGCACAGCGCCCCCACCGGTCGCAACCAGCACGTTCTTGCGGCTTGCCAGCTGCGCGAGCATCTTCGCCTCCCGCGCCCGAAAGCCGCTTTCTCCCTCAATCTCGAAGATGACGGGGACTCGTACACCGGTTGCCTGTTCGACTTCCTGGTCGCAATCAAGGAACTCCATTTGCAGTCGTTGCGCGAGGAGCTTGCCCACCGATGTCTTGCCGGCGCCCATCAGGCCAACCAGAAAAATATTCTGGGGAAATCGCTCCTTTGCCCGGGATGCGCCGCCGCTGCCAGTCATGCGGGCATTCTAGCGGAAGGACAGTGGCGCGAGCTGCCAGCGGGCGGAAAAGAAAAAGGGCGGCCCACGGGCCGCCCTCTTACGTGTGCGCCCGGCAGGGCGCACTCACTTGGAGGTGCAAGTCCTCTACACACCCGGCATGGGGAAGTGTTAGCCGAACGGCAAGGGTGTCCGGAGCGATTCGGAATCTGGAGGAAGCTGTAGGCAAAG
>Ga0256867_10000033_pt1 | contig 48531 bp, 40 predicted proteins | sample RVTome_15_FD_185939 | JGI IMG/M metagenome (GOLD analysis project Ga0256867, IMG submission 185939) | Soil microbial communities from uranium-contaminated site in the Upper Colorado River Basin, Wyoming, United States - RVT150D86 (HiSeq) ... | reverse complement strand
CCGAGCTTCTGTGTCATCAGCATCCGGGCGAATCGTTCGGCGCCTCGCTGCCGAAAGCGATCACGCCGGAATTCGTGCGCGACGAGGTGGCGCGCGGGCGGGCGATCATCCCGTCCAACATCAATCACCCCGAGTCCGAGCCGATGATCATCGGGCGAAACTTCCTGGTAAAGATCAACGCGAATATCGGTAACTCGGCGCTGTCCTCCGGCATCCAGGAAGAAGTCGAAAAGATGACGTGGGCGACACGCTGGGGCGCGGACACCGTGATGGATCTCTCCACGGGCAAGAACATCCACGAGACGCGCGAGTGGATCGTGCGCAATTCACCGGTGCCGATCGGCACCGTGCCGATCTACCAGGCGCTGGAGAAGGTCGCGGGCAAGGCGGAAGAGCTTACCTGGGAGATCTACCGCGACACGCTGATCGAGCAATGCGAGCAGGGGGTCGATTACTTCACGGTGCACGCCGGCGTGCGCCTGCCCTATATCCCGCTCACCGCCAGGCGCATGACGGGCATCGTCTCGCGCGGCGGATCCATCATGGCGAAGTGGTGCCTCGCCCACCACCAGGAGAGCTTCCTCTACACGCGCTTCGAGGAGATCTGCGAGATCCTGAAGGCTTACGATGTCGCGTTCTCGCTGGGCGACGGGTTGCGCCCCGGCTCGATCTACGACGCGAACGACGAGGCGCAGATCGCGGAGCTCAAGACCCTCGGCGAGTTGACGGATATTGCCTGGAAGCACGATGTCCAGGTCATGATCGAGGGGCCGGGCCACGTTCCGATGCAGCTCATCAAGGAGAACATGGACCTGCAGTTAAAGTACTGCCGCGAGGCGCCGTTCTACACGCTGGGACCTTTGACCACCGATATCGCGCCCGGCTACGACCACATCACGAGCGCGATCGGCGCGGCGATGATCGGCTGGTTCGGCACCGCCATGCTGTGCTACGTCACGCCGAAGGAGCATCTCGGGCTGCCGGACCGCGACGACGTGAAGGACGGGATCGTCGCCTACAAGATCGCCGCGCACGCAGCGGACCTTGGCAAGGGGCACCCGGGCGCGCAGATCCGCGACAACGCACTGTCCAAGGCGCGCTTTGAATTCCGCTGGGAGGACCAGTTCAACCTGGGCCTCGATCCGGAAAAAGCCCGCCAGTTCCACGACGAGACGCTGCCCCAGGAAGGCGCCAAGCTGGCGCATTTCTGCTCGATGTGCGGGCCGCATTTCTGCTCGATGAAAATCACGCAGGACGTGCGCGAGTACGCCGAAAAGCAGGGCGTACCGGAGCGCGACGCGATCGACAAGGGGCTGAAGGACAAGGCGAAGGAGTTCATCGACAGCGGCTCGGAGCTCTACCTGAAGCAATAGGATCTCGTGATGCTGCTCCGATCCCTGATGCTCGCAGCAATGTTGGCGCTGGCGCTCGCCGCGCCGGCCCATGCCGGAGACCGGCAGTCCCCGGCCGACCTCGACTCGGTGCTCGAGCAGATGATGACGCCCCAGGCGTGGCTCGGCGGTCGGGTGACCGAGGCCGACGTCGAGTTGCTTTTCGCCTATCTCAAGGCCTCTCTGGTGGCTGCGTCCCAGGGACGGGAGTTGCCCGTTCCCGATCAGTTGAGCCGCCGGGCGGAGGCGATCGGGCGCGACCTGCAGACCCATGGCATGCTGACGGGGTTGCTGCTCCTTCACGCGCTCGAGGCCCGCGCCAGGCAGATCATTCGCGATAGCCAGCCGGACACGCCTCCCATCGACCGCCCCTGAGGGGGTTACTTTCCTCCTACCGCCCCCCGGATGTCTCCGGGCGGGGTAATGATTTGTTACATCTCAACCGCGCGTTTTGCGCCAGTCATGGGCACCTCGGATACAATCCACGACTCTAAAATCCGTGAAACGTGAAACGTGAAACGTGAAACGTGAGATATGACCGGTGAATAGTGAACGGTGAACGGATCGCGGCAGGCGACACGGTCTGCGTAGTCCGCTCACCGGGTTTGAGATGAAGCTCTCACGAAAAAGCGTCCTCATTGCGGCCGGCGGCATCGCTGTCGCGGCAGCCATCGCCGGCGTGTACGGCTGGTGGGGCGCGCGGGCAACCGTGCCGGAGTATCGGCTCGCCAAGGTTGAGCGTGGCGCCATCAGCGCCGGTGTCTCGGCAACCGGGACTCTGAATCCGGTCGTCTCGGTGCAGGTGGGCTCCCAGATTTCCGGGCAGATCAAGGAAATCTACGTCGACTTCAATTCCGCGGTGAAGAAAGGGCAGATGATCGCCCGCATCGATCCCGACACCTTCGCGCTGCGCGTGAGCCAGGCGATGGCCGATGTCGAGTCGGCGCGCGCGACGGTCATGACCCAGCGCGCGAACGTCATGGCCCTGCAGGCCGAAGTCTCCCGCGCGAAAGTGACGCTGGCCGATGCCGAGCGGGAGCTCGAGCGCAACCGGCTTCTGCACGAGAAGAACTTCGTCTCCGCCTCGGTGCTTGACAAGGCGCGCTTTGTCTACGATTCCGCACGCGAGCTGGTGAACACCGCCCAGGCGCAGTTGAGGGTGGGTGAAGCACAGGTCCGCAACGTCGAAGCGCTCGTCAAGCAGCGCGAGGCCCAGCTCGCGCAGGCCAAAGTGGATCTCGACCGTACGGTGATTCGCGCCCCCGTCGACGGCGTCGTCATCTCGCGCAACGTCGATGCCGGACAGACCGTCGCGGCGAGCCTCCAGGCGCCGACGCTGTTCGTGATTGCCCAGAATCTCACCGACATGCAGGTCGAGACCTCGATCGACGAGGCCGAGATCGGACGTTTGCGCGCCGGGCAGGAGGCGAGCTTTACCGTCGATTCTTTTCCGGGTCGCACCTTCAATGGCAAGGTGAGCCAGGTGCGGAAAGCCGCCACGGTGGTCCAGAACGTCGTCACGTATATCGCGGTGATCGCCACTTCCAATCCCGAGCTGATGCTGGTGCCGGGAATGACCGCAAACGTGCGGATCCTGACCGAAAGTCGCGAAAACGTTTTGAAAGTGCCCAACGCTGCGCTGCGATACCGGCCCGAACGGGCGGCGGGCGCCGCGCCCGGTGCGGCGCAGGCCCCCGCCAAGGCGGCGCGCGGCCAGGCGGGAAAGGGCGCCCGGGAGCGCCTCGCGCGCGAGCTCAAGCTCGACGAGCAGCAGAAGATGACGCTCGAGACCCTCTACCGCGACACGGCGCAGAAGATCCGCGCGGTATCGGCCGAGACGCCCGAGGAGAGGCAGCGGCAGATTGCGAAGTTGCGCTCCGAACGCCGGGCCCGCATTGCCGCGATGCTGGACGAGGAACAGCGCGTGCGTTTCGCGGAGATGATGGCCGAGAGCCGGGCTGTGGCCCGCGGACGGGTGTGGACGCTCGACGAAGGAGGCCAGCCCAAAGCTGTCAACGTGCGCCTTGGACTGACGGACGGCACGTACACCGAGCTCGTCGAAGGCGGGCTCAAGGAAGGCATGCAGCTCATCGTCGGCACGGTGAACGCGGGAACCGGACGAAGCACGCGCGGGGGAAGCCCGCGCCTGTTCTGAGCGCCGTGATGGGCGAGCCGCTGATCGTCACCCGCAACCTGACCAAGAACTATCACTTGGAAGGATTCCCCGTGCATGCCTTGCGCGGGATATCGGTCGAGATCGGCGCCGGCGAGTTCGTCGCCATCATGGGCCCTTCAGGCTCCGGCAAATCCACGTTCATGAATCTGCTGGGGTGCCTCGACAGCCCCAGCAGCGGCGAGTACCTTCTTGCCGGCGAGCGGGTGTCCGCGCTCTCAGGCAACGCGCTCGCCGCCATCCGCAACCGCCGCATCGGCTTCGTGTTCCAGAACTTCAATCTCCTGCCGCGCACGTCCGCGCTCGAAAACGTCGAGCTGCCGCTGCTCTACTGCGGCGTTCCGCCGCCCGAGCGCCATCGGCGCGCCGTGGCCAGACTCGAAGCCATGGGCCTCGGCGACCGGATGCACCACCATCCGTCGCAACTGTCCGGGGGCCAGCAGCAACGGGTGGCGATCGCGCGCGCGCTCGTCAACGATCCCGTTCTGATCCTGGCCGACGAGCCGACCGGCGCGCTCGACACGGTTACGAGTTGCGAGATCATGGCGCTGCTCCAGCAGCTCAATCGCGACGGCATGACGGTCGTGCTGGTGACGCATGAGCGCGAGATCGCGGGATTCGCAAACCGGATCATCAGTTTTCGCGACGGGCGCGTGGTCGAGGACCAGCGCGTGGAGCGACCCAATGACGCAGCCGCCATGATGAGGGAGCGGCCGGAGGAGGTGGAGGCGTGAACCTCGCGGCCAGCATGCGCATCGCGCTGCGGGCGCTGCGCGTGAACAAGCTGCGCAGCTCGCTCACCATGCTCGGGATCATCATCGGCGTGGGCGCGGTGATCACCATGATCGCGATCGGGGCCGGAGCCCAGGCGCGCGTGGAAGAACAGATCCGGTCGCTGGGGTCGAACCTCATCATCATCCTGTCGGGCTCGGTGAGCTCGAGCGGCGCACGGCTCGGATACGGCTCCCAGCGAACGATCACGGAGGATGATGCCTATGCGATTCACCGCGAGGTGCCGTCGGTGCAGGCGGCGGCGCCGGCGCTCCGGGGCTCCGGGCAGGTTGCAGGGGGCAACAACAACTGGTCCACCGCCTTCTGGGGCGTGTCGCCCGAGTACATCGAGGCCCGGCAGTGGAACATCGCGTCGGGCAGGATATTCGGGCAGTCCGAAGTGCAGGGCTCGGCCAAGGTCGCCGTCATCGGCGAGACGGTGGCGCGGGCCCTTTACGGCGACGCCGACCCCGTCGGGCAGATCATGCGCATCAACAAGGTGCCGCTTATGGTGATCGGCCTGCTGGAACGCAAGGGCCAGACTTTCGGCGGGCGCGATCAGGATGATGTCGTGCTCATGCCCATCTCGACCGCCCGCAACCGCATCATGGGCGCGGCGCAGTCAAAGCGCCGCACCGTCAACAACATCTCGGTCAAGCTGCGCGACGACGCCAACACAGCCGAAGCCGAGGCGGACATTCGCGCGCTGCTGCGGCAACGCCATCGACTGCAAGCGGGGCAGACCGATGACTTCTTTCTGCGCAACCTGTCCGAGGTCCTGAGCGCGCGCGAGGAGTCGAGCCGCGTCATGGGGCTCCTCCTCGCTGCCGTGGCATCGGTATCGCTGCTGGTTGGCGGAATCGGCATCATGAACATCATGCTGGTATCGGTGACGGAACGCACGCGCGAGATCGGCCTCAGAATGGCCGTGGGCGCGCGAGCCCGCGACATCCTCACCCAGTTTCTCGTGGAAGCCATCACGCTCGCGCTGATTGGCGGCCTGCTGGGCGTTCTTCTGGGAGTCATCGGCTCCTACGCGATCGGAGAGTTCGCGGGATGGCGCGTGGCGTTGCGCGCGGAATCGATAGCGCTCGCCGTCGGGTTCGCCGGAATCATCGGCGTCTTCTTCGGCTTCTACCCGGCGCGCAAGGCATCGCGCCTGCTGCCGATCGAGGCGCTTCGCTACGAGTAAGATCGCCTGACAAAATGAACCCCGCCCGTCCCAACTCGCTGCATCGAGTTGGGCGTTCGCCGGCTCGGACACATGATCCTCGAAACCCCGGCTCACCCTTGAAAAGGAGAGGAGTAAAGCAAACAGGCTACTTCCGGCTGGGAAAAAGCCGAGAAGCCTGCCACATGTAGAACTTCACCGCCTGGGATTCCGCCAGCGCATTGCCGCTCCCGTCGAGCAACTGAACTCGCAAGGTATGCTCGCCCCGCTCTATGCCCTCGAGTTTGAACGTCGGGTTTCGCTGCACGCCGCCGAAGAGTTTGCCGTCCACCACGGCCTGAAAGGCAAATGTCGCCGAAGCGCGGTCGGCACCTTCAACCTTGACCGACACGGTGACGTGGCCAAGGTTATCGTGCACCGTCTCCTCGCTGCCGGGCGATTCGATGACGATGTTCGCCGCCGCCGCCCCGTTCTGCCAGGCCGCACCGCCCAGCAACAGGAGCAGCGCGAGCGCCGCATATCGTGCGGCCGAGGATAATCGTGCCGGACAGGGTGGCATTGGCTACCTCCTGCTCTATCGCCTCTTGTACTTCGAATCGAGCTGCAGCAATAGGTTCCCTGGCAATCGGCTGGCGAGGACGCGGTGCGCGATGATCGCGGGCCGCAGTAACGGAGCGAGTCGGGCGTGTCGTTGCGTCAAGCGGCTCGCGTAGAATAGCGCCCTGAATGGATCTTGCTCTCTACTTCAAAGCGCTTTTTCTCGGAGTCGTCGAGGGTCTTACCGAATTCCTTCCCATTTCGAGCACGGGCCACCTCATCATCGCCGGCCAGCTGATCGGCTTCAACGGCCCCCAGTCGAAGGTTTTCATCATCACCATTCAGCTCGCCGCGATCCTCGCGGTCTGCTGGGAATACCGCGCGCGGCTGTGGGCGGCTGCTGCGGGCCTGAGGAGCGAGCCGCGGGAGCAGCGCTTCGTCGCCAACCTCGCGATCGCGTTCCTGCCTGCCGCGGTGCTGGGCGTGATGTTCCGCAGCGCGATCAAGGAGGCGCTGTTTGCGCCGGTGCCGGTGGCCGCGGCGCTCGTCGTCGGCGGTCTGCTGATCCTGTGGGCGGAGCGGCGCACGCACGTCGTGCGGATCCGGGAAGTGGACGACATGCGCTGGCCCGACGCGCTCAAGGTCGGCTGTGCGCAGGCGTTCGCCCTGATTCCCGGCACCTCGCGCTCGGGCGCGACCATCATCGGCGGCCTGCTCTTCGGACTTTCGCGCCGCGCGGCGACCGAGTTCTCCTTCTTCCTCGCGATCCCGACGATGCTGGGCGCGGTCACCTACGAGCTCTACCGCAGCCAGGACCTGCTGCGCGCCGACGATTTCGGCGTCTTCGCGGCGGGGTTCGCTACCTCGTTCGTGAGCGCATTCTTCGCCGTGCGGGGGCTCCTGCGCTACATCAGCCGCCACGACTTCACCGCTTTCGCCTATTACCGCATCGTGTTCGGCGCCGTGGTGCTGCTGACCGCCTATACGGGACTTGTCGACTGGTCCCCTGGTCCGTGAAACGTAAAACGTAAAACGTAAAACGTAAACCAGGACTCTTAGCCACGGAACCACACGGAAGCACACGGAATTCGATACGTCGCCATAGTGCACGCCCGGTTCGTGTGCTCGTCCTTGGAATGCGTGTGACGCCGTGGTGAACCGTCCTTCGATTCAGGGTTAACGTTTCACGTTTTACGTTTCACGGTCTCCGAGTGATCTTCCCGCAGCGCTACTCAGAGCTGTTGCGCGCGCCCGGCCTGCGCAGCGCGCTCGCCGCCTCGGTCGTCGGGAGAATTCCCATCGGCGTGGCGACGCTCGCGATCCTGCTCTTTCTGCAGGCGCGCACGGGCTCGTTTGCAGTGGCCGGCTCGGCAGCGGCTCTCTACGTGCTGGGGCTCGCGGCAGTCGCCCCGTTTCTCGGCCGCATGATCGACCGCATCGGGCCGCGTCAAGTCCTCACCGTCAGCGCTGCGATCTATCCGGGCATGCTGCTCGCGCTCGTGCTCCTGACACTGTACAGCGATGGACATGCCTGGGTTGCGCTTGCGGCCTTCCTGGCAGGCGCTTCCTTTCCACCCATCACGATCTGCATGCGCACGCTGTATCCGCGCCTGCTGCCCGATTTGGGGCTCCTGCAAGCGGCGTACTCCGTCGACTCGGCGCTTGTGGAGTTCATATTCATCGTCGGGCCCGCGCTGGTCGCGATGTTCGTGGCGGCCGGCATTCCCATCGGCGCGATCCTGTTCGCGGCCGTATGTGCTGCCGCGGGAAACATCCTTTTTCTGCGGACACCCGCCGTGCGCGACTGGCAGGTGCATCGTGCGAGCGGGCGGCGCAGCCTGCTCGGTCCGCTGCGCCATCCCCAGTTGCGCGCGCTGTTCGCCGCGACCGTGCTCTATTCGGTGGCGTTCGGGCTCTATGAAATTGCCGTTATCGCACTTGCTGCGACTCGGGGGGAGCCGGCAGCCGCGGGCGTGATTCTCGCGCTGGCAAGTGTGGGGAGTACCGTCGGGGCACTGGCATACGGAGCGCGGGAGTGGGCGATGCCCGTGCAGCGGCAGTTTCTCCTCGCCGTTGCCCTCATGTGCGGCGGACTGGTCGTTCTGGCTCCCATATCAAATCTCTACGTATTCGCGTTTGCCACGGTGATTGCGTGCGCGCCCATGGCGCCCGTCATTGCGGCGCAGTCGGTGCTGGTGTCACGGCTTTCTCCCCGCGACACGCTTGCGGAAAGCTTTACCTGGGGTGCGACCTGTCTGCTCGGAGGAGTCAGCGGGGGGATCGCGGTGGGCGGCCTGCTCGCGGAATACCTTCCCGCAGGATGGATACTCCTCGCAGCTGCCGTCTCGACCATGCTCGCGGGCGCGATCGTCTGGCGCTCGCTCTCCGAACGAAACTCGTGAAACGTAAAACGTGAAACGTGAAACGAAAAGGCCTCGTCAAACGCAAATCGTAAGAGCACCCCGCCCCCCTCTACACTCCGGAGGGTTGCGCGTTTTACGTTTCACGTTTTACGTTTTACGAACCTCAGCCCTGAACCCACGGCAGCCCGGCCACGCGCCAGCCGCCCACGGTGTTGCGATGTCCCTGCGGGTCCTTGTCGCCTTCGAATCCCTCGAGAACGTTGTAGCAGGTATCGTAGCCGGCCCCCGTCGCAAGCGCGGCGGCGTTGTGGGAGCGGCCGCCGCTGCGGCAGATGAACATGACGAGAGATTCCTTGTCGACCTGCTGCTGCAGCTCCTGCAGGAAGATTGCGTTGGGGCGGTTTCCCGGATAGGTCAGGAGCTCGATTTCCGTTGCGCCGGGAATGCGCCCGACGTAGTCCCATTCAGCCCGCGTGCGGACGTCGACCAGTTTTGCGCCCGGCGCGGACTGCAAGATCTCATAAGCCTCACGCGGCGTGAGCGCGCCCGCGTAGGACAGGCCCAGGCGCTGCGCCCGCTCGCGCGCCTTTCCCAGAATTTCATGAATGGTCACGGTTGAGCCTTTCGATAGGGCGGGGTCATCGGCTCGGCCTCGCTGATCGGACCCGCGTAGGGCATTGGAAATGAACTCGAATTTTAACTCAGATGGCTCTCGTTGCTGTTTGCACTAAAATCGTGCGAAGGATGAATATATCGCACCAGGAGAGTGCGCCGCATCAGCCCTGTGGCAAACAAATCCCTTATGGCACAATGCTTTCCACAAGAAAAACCTTGGCACAGATTCTGCTCCCCAGCGTACCCCGTTCTGCCGCTTTTTCCATCAGCCAACTCAGGAGAATTCGATGGCGACCGTCGCCGATGTAATGAAAATGATCAAGGATAACGAGGTGAAATTCGTCGATCTGCGCTTTGTCGACACGCGCGGCAAGGAGCAGCACGTGACGGTCCCGGTGTCGGCGTTCGGCGAGCCCAAGTTTACCGACGGACACTTCTTCGACGGCTCATCGATCGCGGGCTGGAAGGGCATCGAGGCGTCGGACATGACGCTGGTGCCGGATCCCGACTCGGTCCGGATGGATCCCTTCACCGATGAGCCCACCATGCTCCTCACGTGCGACGTGATCGAGCCCTCCGACGGCAAAGGCTATGACCGCGACCCGAGATCGATCGCCAAGCGGGCGGAAGCCTACATGAAGTCCACCGGTATTGCGGACACCGCCTATTTCGGCCCCGAGCCCGAATTCTTCATCTTCGACTCGGTGTCATGGAAAGTCGAGATGGGCCAGGCGTTCTACAAGATCCGTTCGGAAGAGGCGCCCTGGTCATCGGGCGAGGAGTTCGAGGGCGGCAACATGGGGCATCGTCCCCCGATCAAGGGCGGCTATTTTCCTGTTCCACCGGTTGACTCGCTTCAGGACATCCGCTCGGCCATGGTCCTCGCGATGCAGGAAATGGGCGTCGTATGCGAAGTGCACCACCACGAAGTGGCGGCGGCAGGCCAGAACGAAATCGGCACGCTGTTCAATACGCTTGTGAAGCGCGCCGACTGGATGATGATCTACAAGTATGCGGTGCATAACGTCGCGCATTCCTACGGCAAGACGGCAACCTTCATGCCGAAGCCCGTCGTCGGGGACAACGGCTCGGGCATGCACGTGCACCAGTCGCTCGCGAAGGACGGCAAGAACCTCTTCTCGGGCAACGGCTACGCGGGCCTGTCGGATCTCGCCCTGCACTACATTGGCGGCATCCTCAAGCACGCCAAGGCGCTCAACGCCATCACCAATCCCGGGACGAATTCGTACAAGCGGCTGGTTCCCGGCTTCGAGGCGCCGATCAACCTCGCCTACTCGTCGCGCAACCGCTCCGCCGCCGTGCGGGTGCCGCTCGTCACAAATCCCAAGGCGCGCCGCATTGAAGTCCGGTTCCCGGATCCGACCTGTAATCCGTACCTGGCCTTCACGGCAATGCTGATGGCCGGGCTCGATGGCATCCAGAACAAGATCAAGCCGGGCGATCCCATCGACAAGAACCTCTACGACCTGCCGGCAGAAGAAGCGGCGCGCGTGCCGAAGGTCTGCGCGTCGCTCGAGCAGTCGCTCGAGGAGCTGGAGAAGGACCACGAGTTCCTCACGCGCGGCGGCGTGTTCTCGAAGGACATGCTCGACGCCTATGCTGCGCTCAAGATGGAAGAGGTTACGGCGTTCCGCATGACGACGCACCCGATCGAGTTTCAGATGTACTACAGCCTGTAGGAAATGGCTGGGCCTTCGGCCAGCCATTTCCTTGCGAGACGGAGTTGATCGGGACGGGGAGCGCGGACAGCATCGGCGCCCCCACGCATCACGTACCGCTCCAACCTACATCGGCGGTACCAAGAATTCGTAAATCACCCGGTAAGGAATTCGTCGACCGCACGTCGGCGAATTCCTGCACCAAATAAGTGCGTTGCAAAATACGATTTATTGACATAGACTTAGCGTCGCCTTACTGATTCCATATTGAATTTCTTTCATATCACGCGAGCGACCCGATCTGTATGAAACATGGCGTGATCTTTCCCTGGCCCATCGCAGCGCTGGCTGTCGCGCTGTTCGCTCCCGCGGCGGTTGCGGAGATCTGGGAATGCACGGACGCGATGGGCAACAAGCGCTTCACGAATATCGAGTCGGAGGCCAAGGGCTGCCGGCTGCTCAAGATGCCGCCGCTTACGACAGTCCCCGCGGTGAAGCCAAAGCAGCCGCCCAAGGCGAGCGCCTCGACGCCGACGCCAGGGAATTTTCCGAGAGTCGAGGCGGACACGCAGCGGGAGCGCGACGCGGAGCGCCGCCGGATCCTCGAGCAGGAGCTCGCCAACGAGGAAATGCTCCTTCAGAAGGCGCGGCAGGAGCTCGAAGCGCAGGAATCGGTGCGCCTCGGCAGCGAGCGCAATTACCAGCGCGTGCTCGACCGCCTCGAGCCCTACAAGACGAAGGTCAGGCTGCACGAGAACAACGTCGCCAACCTCCGGCGCGAGCTGGCGGCGATCCGGTAGGGCGCGCATCACTCGACGCAGAGGTTCCATGAGCGCCGCGCCCATGCTGCCTGTCGCGTCTGCCTGAGAGGTTGGCGCGGTTCTTGCTGGGTCACTCGGGGGTACCCGTGACATGAAGCCTCCGGCGCTCTCCGGCCTCGACTTGTTGCCGACAGCGGTCGTGCTGGTCGACGCCGGGCTCACCGTACGCTATCTCAACCCGGCAGCCGAGAATCTCTTCGAGATGAGCAGCAGAAACGTATCGGGCCAGTCCCTGGACAGGCTGATTCACGATGTCGCACTGATCGAGCGCGCCATCGGCTACGCACGCACCAATAACTGCAGCTACACGGAGCACGAGCTCGAGCTGGGCGTCAACGGGCGTCCGCGCTCGTACGTTTCGTGCACCGTGACGCCGGTCGACCTCGCCGCTGAGCCGACGCCGGATGACGTCCTTTTGCTCGAGTTCCGCCACGTCGATGGACGGCTGCGAATCGCGAGAGAGGAGCGAATCCTCGACCAGACCCAGGCCAATCGAGAGCTGATCCGCAACCTCGCCCATGAGATCAAGAACCCCCTTGGCGGCATTCGCGGGGCCGCGCAGCTTCTTGACCGGGAGCTCGATCGGCCTGATCTCCACGAGTACACCCAGGTGATCATGAAGGAAGCCGACCGCCTGCAGTCGCTCATGGACCGCCTGCTCACTCCGCACCGGCTGCCGAGGCCCGCCGCGCTGAACATTCACGAGGTCCTGGATCGGGTGAGAAGCGTGATCCTTGCCGAGTATCCGGGCGCCATTGCCGTGGAGCGCGACTACGATGTGAGCCTGCCGACGCTGATCGGCGACAAGGAGCAGCTCATTCAGGCCGTGCTCAACGTTGCCCGCAACGCCGCGCAGGCGATGCAAGGGCGGGGCGAGATCCGGTTCAAGACCCGCGTCGTGCGCCAGATCTCCCTCGCGCGCCGGCGCTATCGCCACGCCATTGCCGTGGATATCCGCGACAACGGGCCGGGGATTCCCGAGGAGCTTCGCGAGCGCATCTTCCATCCGCTGGTATCGGGCCGTGCCGGCGGGAGCGGGCTCGGACTCACGCTCGCTCAGACCTTCGTCACGCAGCATCACGGCATGATCCATTTCGAGACCGTCCCGGGAAACACGGTTTTCACGATTCTGCTTCCCGTCGACGAATCAGCGAACCGGGAATAGGGAATGGGCAACAGGGAATCGAGGATTCGAAGCAGAGCGGAGATGAACGTTTTTTCCATTCACTGTTCACTATTCACCATTCACTGAAGTTATGAAACCGGTCTGGATCATTGACGATGATCGCTCGATACGCTGGGTGTTCGAGAAGGCGCTCACGCGCGAGAGCATTGCATTCCGGACTTTCTCGTCGGCGCACGAGGCGCTTGCGGCGCTCGATACGGACACCCCGCAGGTCGTGGTGAGCGACATCCGAATGCCGGGTGAGACCGGCTTCGAGCTGCTGCAGAAGGTGAAGGGGCTGCAGCCGGGACTGCCGGTCATCATCATGACCGCCTACTCCGATCTCGAGAGCGCGGTGGCCGCGTTTCAGGGCGGGGCGTACGAATACCTTCCGAAGCCTTTTGACGTCGACCACGCCGTCGAGCTGATCCGCCGCGCCCTGGAAGAGAGCGCGCGGGAGGCGGGCGCGCTGGAGACGCCCGACGCGGCTCCCGAGATCCTGGGGAAGGCACCGGCCATGCAGGATGTGTTTCGGGCGATCGGGAGGCTCTCGCAATCTCACGCGACGGTTCTCATCACCGGGGAGTCGGGAACCGGCAAGGAGCTCGTGGCGCGCGCGTTGCATCGCCACAGCCCGCGCGCGGCGAAACCCTTCATCGCGATCAACACCGCGGCCATCCCGCGCGAGCTGCTCGAGTCGGAGCTCTTCGGGCACGAGCGGGGCGCGTTCACCGGCGCGCAGGCCATGCGTCGCGGCCGCTTCGAGCAGGCCGAAGGGGGGACGCTTTTTCTGGACGAGATCGGTGACATGCCCTCGGAGCTGCAGACACGGCTGCTGCGGGTTCTCTCAGAGGGCAACTATTACCGCGTGGGAGGCCACCAGCCGATCAAGGCGAACGTGCGGGTCATCGCGGCAACCCATCAGGACCTGGACGCGCGGGTGCAGCAGGGGTCGTTTCGCGAGGACTTGTTTCACCGGTTGAATGTCATTCGACTGCGCCTGCCGCCGCTCCGGGAGCGGCGTGAGGATATTCCACACCTCGCACGCCATTTCCTCGCAAGAAGCGCGCGCGAGCTCTCCGTCGAGGTGAAGCGGCTGTCCGATGCAACGGTCACCTACCTGGCCGTTCAGGATTTTGCGGGCAACGTGCGCCAGCTCGAGAATCTGTGTCACTGGCTTACGGTCATGGCCCCTTCGGTCAACATCGAGGTGAAGGACCTGCCTGTCGAGCTGCGGCGCGAGGCCGCGACCACGGCGGTCCAGGGCTGGGTGGATGTGCTGGAGAAGGAAGTCGAGCTGCGCTTGAGCCGCGGAGAGACGGCGATCATGGACGATCTCTCGCGCCGCTTCGAAAAGGCCCTGATCGTGAAAGCCCTGGCGCACACGCACGGCCGGCGGATCGAGGCATCCCAGCTCCTCGGGCTCGGTCGAAACACGCTCACGCGCAAGGTCCAGGAGCTGGGGATCGAATCCGACAAGAAGCCGGATTCGGTTTAACGCAGAACAGAATGACCGGTTGGAGTTTACTCCCCTCCTTTTCAGGGGTACGCCGGGCTCATCCCCTCCTCGGGCAGGAGGGGATTCATTATATTGGGCGCACTCTTAATCCGCTGTCGAGACGAGTATGACGAAGGCGATGTGGAACGGGGCCGTCATTGCGCAGAGCGAGCGATGCGAAATCGTTGAGGGCAACTACTATTTCCCGCCCGATGCGGTCAACACCGAGTATCTGCACCCGAGCGAGAAGCACACGACCTGCGGGTGGAAGGGCATCGCGTCGTACTACGACGTGGTGGTCAACGGCGAGACGAACAAGGACGCGGCGTGGTACTACCCCGATACGAAGCCGGCGGCAGACAACATCAGGGGCTATATCGCGTTCTGGCGCGGCGTGAAGGTCGAGCCGTAAAAGTCTGAAAAAAGCGGATCAATGCTGTGTTGGTTCTCTCCGCGTCTCGGCGGTTCGATTGGTGTTGCTGGCTTTGACCGGCGGTTATGTCTTGATTTCGGCGATGACGGGCGCGTGATCGGAGGGCCGCTCGGCCCGGCGCGGCTCGACGTCGATCACGCAGGACTTGCATTGTTTCGCGAGCGATTCTGACAGCAGAATGTGGTCGATCCGCAGGCCCATCTTGCGTCGGAACCCGTTCATCCGGTAGTCCCACCACGTGAACGACCCTTCGGGCTGCTCGAACAGCCGGAACGCGTCGTGCAAAGGCAGCCCCGTCAGCTCGCGCAGCGCCGCGCGCTCGGGCTCGCTGAAGAGGACCCTGCCTTCCCAGAGCTGCGGATCGTGAACGTCCTGCGCTTCGGGCGCGACGTTGAAGTCGCCCAGGACGGCGAGGCGGGCATTGCGTGAGAGCTCGTCCTTGAGCCACTCGCGCGCCGCCGCGAGCCAGCGCAGCTTGTACTGGTACTTCTCCGAGCCCACGCTCTCCCCGTTCGGAACGTAGAGGCACACGACCCGCACGCCATCGATGGTCGCGGCGAGGACCCGTTTCTGCTCGTCGGGGAACGCGGGAATCGACATGACGGGATCGGCGGCCGGCGCACGGGACAGAATCGCAACCCCGTTATAGGTTTTCTGGCCGGCGAAGAGTGCGTGCAAACCCGCGCCTTCAATCTGCGCGCGCGGGAAATTGGCGTCCTCTGTCTTGGTCTCCTGCAGGCAGAGTACGTCGGGCTGCTGCCGGTTGACCCAGTCCAGAACTTGCGGTAAACGGACCTTGAAAGAGTTGACGTTCCAGGTCGCAAGCTTCATTGCGCCGCGGGCTGGCCCGCGGCCTCGGCGCCGCCGGCCCCGGGCTCGCCCTCGCCCGGTGTGCCGGCCTTGGCGCCAGGCGCCGGCCGCTCCGGCGGCTTGAAGCCCGGAGGCGGCGTGCGGGGATACCCTGCAGCGTCGAGAGTGGTGTCCCACTCGCTCTCCAGGTAGCCCTTGAGACGCGTCGTACCAACGAAAAGCACCGGCACCTCGAGGCCACCAGTGACTTTCTGGAACTCCTCGCGGTTTGACTGCGGATCCTTTTCCGTGTGCGGCACGCCGCGGCGCAACAAGTGGGCGCGCGCCTCATTGCATGCCGCGCCGCAGTCGAAAACCCAGAGCGTCACGGGAAAGTTCTGCACCGCCTGTCGCACGCTGAAAGGGAGCTCGCCCGTCTGAATCGTGCTGATGCCGATTTGCCTGCGCTCGACGTTTCGCGCATGGGGGGGCGGAGGCGTATCGCGGTACTCCCGGTTGCCGGACTCGTCAGTCCAGATATACACCTGTTGCGCGGCGAGCAAGACGCCCGGGGAAACGCAAAGCGCAAATGCCAGTATCCAGAACCGTCTCATGAGCAGGCTCCCACGAACGCGAATGGCGCGATGACTTTAGCACTTCGACCCGGTGCAGGCAAAACGTGACGGCGGTCACGCCGCAGAAACCGCATCCGTCATGCCGCTGCCTCGGCCACATCTTCGAAAGACAACGCTTATCGCGTCGGCAGCCTGCGGCGCAGCCTCCGACGAGCGCACGGCAAGTATCTGAACGAATCTCGTCGGCTGCGTGCGCGCCTTCCCGCCCCCGCCTTCGGCCGCCGAGTCCGCCGCGCCTCCCTTGGTCGCATCCCCAACGCTATGGCGTTGGGGCCCCTGCTCCTCCGCTCATGCCGCTATGCCTCAACAATGCATCAATCTTCGGCGGGCGGCCGCGAAAAGCGACGAACGACTCGATGGCGGGACGGCTTCCGCCGACGGCGAGGATCTCGTCCCAGAAGCGGCCGCCCGTCGCCGGGTCGAGCGCTCCGTTTTCCTCGAACAGGCTGTACGCGTCGGCGGACAGCACTTCGGCCCACTTGTAGCTGTAGTAGCCCGCCGCGTAGCCGCCGGCAAAGACGTGGGAGAAATTATTCGGGAAACGGTTGTAGGCCGGGGGCACGACTACCGCGACCCTGGCCCGCACTTCATTGAGCAGGTCGAGCACGCTTCTCGTGCCGTCCACGTCGTAGTCGTAGTGCAGGTGAAGATCGAAGAGCGCGAACTCGAGCTGGCGCACCGTCTGCATCCCGCTCTGGAAATTCCTGGCGGCGAGCATCCGATCGAAGAGCGGTCGCGGCAGGGGCTCCCCGGAGTCGACATGGCCGGTCATCGGTGCCAGCACATCCCACTCCCAGCAGAAATTCTCCATGAACTGCGAAGGCAGCTCCACGGCGTCCCATTCCACGCCGTTGATCCCGGACACTCCCAGGTAGTCGACTCGTGTCATGAGATGGTGCAGGCCGTGCCCGAACTCGTGAAAGAGCGTGGTGACCTCGTCGTGCGTGAAGAGAGCGGGCTTGCCTCCAACCGGCGCCGAGAAATTGCAATTGAGGTAGGCGACGGGCCGCTGCACGCCCGCGTCCTTCCTGCGGCGGGTGATCGCCTCGTCCATCCAGGCGCCGCCGCGCTTCGACGGCCGCGCGTAGAGATCAACGTAGAACTGACCGACGGGGCTGCCCGCGCGATCGGTGATGTCGTAAAAACGCACGTCAGGATGCCAGACCGGCGCCCGGGAAGGCGCAACGCGCAGCCCGTAGAGCCGCTCGATGAGCCGGAACATCCCCGGCAGCACCTTGGTCTCGGGAAAGTACTGCTTCACCTCCTGATCCGAGAAGGCGTAGCGCTTCAGGCGCAGTTTCTCCGAGGCGTAGGCGAGATCCCAGGCCTCGAGCCCTTCGAGCCCGAGCGCCTCGCGCGCGAAATCGGTGAGCTCCCGGAGATCGCGCTCCGCGTATGGCCGTGCGCGCGCGGCGAGCTCCTCGAGAAACTCCAGCACCTGGGGGGGCGAGTCCGCCATCTTGGGCTCGAGCGAGTACTCCGCGTAGTTCGCGAAGCCGAGGAGCTGCGCAAGCTCGCGCCGCAGCCTCACAATCTCCCGTATCAACGGGGTGTTGTCCCATTCCGGCTTTCCGAACTCGGAAGCCCGCGTGACGAAGGCGCGGTACATGAGCTCGCGCAGCCTGCGGTCCTCCGCATACTGCATGACCGGCAGGTAGGACGGCGCGTGCAGCGTGAATTTCCAGCCTGGCTTGTTGTCGCTCCTGGCGGCCTCGGCCGCGGCGGTCAGCACGTCCTCCGGAATTCCGGCGACGCCCGCGCGATCGGTCACGAAGTGGCCGAAAGCATTGGTTGCATCGAGCAGGTTGTCGGAGAAGCGCGAGCCGAGCTCCGAGAGCCGCTCGCGGATGGACATGAAGCGCGCTTTCCTTTCGGGAGGCAGTTCCGCGCCGCCGAGGCGGAAATCGCGCAGCTCGTTTTCCACGATCCTGCGCTGCGCCGGCGAGAGATCCGCAAAGCCCGGGCTCGCGTGAAGCGCCTTGAACTTTGCAAAGAGGCCCTCGTGCTGCGCGAGCTCCGTGTAGTACTGCGTGACCTTGGGCAGATTGGCGTTGTAGGCATCGCGCAGCTCGGGGTTGTTCATGACCGCGTTGAGATGACCGACGACGCCCCAGGCGCGCCCGAGCCGCTCGTTGGCGTCCTCGAGGGGCTCGACGAAGTCGGACCAGGTCGCCGGAACTTCAGGCCCCGCGAGCCGTGCGATCAGCGAGCGATTCTGTGCGAGCAGTTGATCGACAGCCGGCGCCACCTGCTCGGGCGTGAAATCGGGAAAACGCGGAAGGCCTGAGAAATCCAGCAGTGAGTTTTCAGCGGTCGGCATTGGTTATGCGGAGAGCGGGCAACGGGGCATTTTATCGCGGTACGACGAGTGCAGCTGGCCCAGGGTGCCGACCGCTGAAAACTTACCTGGTTTCGTAGACGACCTGCCCCTCGACGAGGGTATAGCGCACCTTCCCCTTGAGCTCCAGACCGAGGAAGGGACTGTTCTTGCCCTGGCTTTTGAGCGCGGCGGGCTCGATCTTCCAGTATTCCTCGGGGTCGAAAACGCAGACGTCCGCGACATGCCCGGTGGTGAGGTGCCCGGCGTCGATACCAAGCACGCGGGCCGGCGAATGGGTGATCTTCGCGAGCGCGGCGCTGACCGGGGTCTTCGACTCCTCCGCCCACTTGAGCGTGAGCGGGAGCAGGAGCTCGAGCCCGGTCGCGCCGGGCTCCGCTTCCGCGAACGGCAACTGCTTGGCGTCCTCGTCGACGGGGGTATGGTCGGAGCAGATCGCGTCGATCGTGCCGTCCGCCAGTGCCGCGCGCAGCGCGTCACGGTCGCGCTCGGTGCGCAGCGGGGGCATCAGGTGGCAGTTGGGGTCGAAGTACGCCACGTCCATCTCGGTGAGATGCGCATGGTGTATGCCGATGTCGCAGCTCACGGGCAGCCCCTCTTTTTTGGCCTGACGCAGCAGCGCGACGCCCTCGGCGCTCGAGAGCCGCGCGATGTGAGCGCGCGCGCCGGCGTCTCTTACCAGGATCACGATGGTCGAGAGGGCGACCGTCTCCGCGCAGACCGGTATTCCCGGAAGACCGAGACGGGTGGCAACCTGCCCGTCGTGCGCCACCCCCTGTCGCGCCAGGGCCGTGTCCTGGGCACGCAACCACACGGGGAAACCGAATGTCGCGGCGTACTGGAGCGCCCGCCGCAGCGTTTCGTTGCTGGTGAGGGGGTAGTCCGCGTGAGAGAAAGCGACGCAGCCCGCGTCGACGAGCTCGGCCATCTCCGTCAGGCGCTCGCCCTGGAGGCCCTGGGTCAGCGCTCCGACGGGGAAGACATGCGCCTGGTTGAGGTTCTTTGCGCGAAACTTGAGCATCTCCACCAGGCCCGGCTCGTCAAGCGGCGGGTCGGTATCCGGCGGACAGGCGAGGCTCGTCACGCCTCCGGCAATGGCCGCTTCCATCTCGGACTCGAGGGTGGCCATGTACTCGAAACCCGGCTCGCGCAGCCGCGCGGCGAGATCCACCAGCCCCGGGCACACGATGAGGCCGGCGGCGTTGATCACGCGGTTCGGGGAGAAGCCGCTCGGCGCCTCACCGATCGCGACGATCTTGCCGGCGGCGACGTAGACGTCCTTCTTCGCGTCCACGCCGCTCCTGGGGTCGATCAGGCGCCCGCCCTTGATGTGAATCTTCATCTATCCATTGCCCTTGGTGCCGGCGAGTATGCTCATTACCGCCATGCGAATGGCAATGCCGAACGTGACCTGCGGCAGGATCACCGACTGCTTTCCGTCGGCGACGCTCGAATCGATCTCGACTCCCCGGTTCATGGGCCCGGGGTGGAGCACGATCGCGTCCGGCTTGGCGAGCGCGAGCTTTTCTTCCGTGAGCCCATAGGACTTGTAGAACTCCTGGGCCGAGGGCAGGAGCGTGCCCTGCATGCGCTCGTTCTGCAGCCGCAGCATCATCACCACGTCCACGTCCTTGAGCCCCTGCCGCATGTCGTGATAGACGTGCACGCCCAGCTGTTCCACGTTCGCGGGAAGCAGCGTCTTGGGCGCGATAACGCGGATCTCGGGACAGCCGAGAGTGGTCAGGGCGTGGATCTGCGAGCGCGCCACCCGGGAATGCATGACGTCGCCCACGATCGCCACGCGCAGGCCCGAGAAATCCTTCTTGTAGTGGCGCACCGTGTACATGTCGAGCAGACCCTGGGTCGGATGCGAATGGCGCCCGTCCCCCGCGTTGATGACATGGATGTCCGCTGCCACATGCCGCGCAATGAAGTGGGGCGCGCCGCTCTCGCCATGACGCACGACGAACATGTCGGCGTGCATGGCCGACAGGTTGTCGACAGTGTCGAGCAGGCTCTCGCCCTTGCTCTGCGACGAAACGCTGATATTGAGATTGATGACGTCGGCCGAGAGCCGCTTCGCCGCGATCTCGAACGTCGTGCGCGTGCGCGTCGAAGGCTCGAAGAAGAGGTTGAACACCGCCTTGCCGCGCAGCAGCGGCAGCTTCTTGACCTTGACCCCGACGAAGGACTTCGCCGTATCGAGGATCTGCCACAGGATCTCGGCCGGCAGGCCGTCCAGGGTGAGCAGATGGTGCAGTTGCCCCTTCTTGTTCAACTGGGGGTTGGCGGGATTGAGCCACATCAGGGCTTGTCCTCGTGAAGGAGGAAGCTCAGGCGTTCCGCCGAATCGCGCGTGAGCTCGACGCTCTGTCCTTGCGCGAGCCGCACCATCGCGCCGACAAAATCGGCGGCGATCGGCAGCTGGCGGCCGCCGCGGTCGATGAGGGCAGCGAGCTGCACGCGGCCGGGCCGGCCGTAGTCGAATATCTCGTTCAACGCGGCGCGAATCGTCCGCCCGGTGTAGAGCACGTCATCGACCAGCACGAGGTGCCGGTCCTCGACCTCGAAGGGGATCTCGGAGCGCTTGACGTCGCTTCGGAGCCCGCGGCTCTCGTAATCGTCGCGGTAATAGGAGACATCGAGCGCGCCGAGCGGGATCGTGAGCTTCAGTGCCGAGTGCAGGCGCTCGGCCACCCAGACGCCGCCGGTGTGAATGCCTATCAAACCCGTTTCCGGCCCCACCGCGGGCCGCATCTGCTCGATCAGCGCTTGCAGCAGCTGCTCGGCGTCAGGTAACGGGTTGCCGGGCATCGTTTTCGGGTTCTGGCTGGCGCGCTAGGGTATCACAAATTCGCAAAATAGGATTCGAGGATGCGCTGCGCGGCAACGGGGTCGAGTCCCGATTTGAGCCTCGCGCCCCGCACACCGGCTTCGCGCAGATCGCGCTCCGCCTCGAAGGACGTCAGGTGCTCGTCCACGAGGTCGGCCGGGATGCCAAAGCGCCCGGAGAGCCGTTGGGCGAAGCGGCGCGCCAGCTGTCCCACCGGATGCTCCGAGCCGTCGGTGCGGGAACGAACGCCCACGACGAACCGCACTGGTCGCCACTCGGCCACCATGCGCGCGATCGCCGCGAAGCGTGCCCGGTTGTCAGCGGCGGCGATGCTTTCCAGAGGATGCGCGAGGCGGGTTTCGAAGTCGCCGACCGCAACGCCGATGCGCCGCGTCCCGAAATCGAAGGCGAGGACCGTCCCGGTCCGGGGTTCAGGCGTGGCCGGCCTGTTCCGACAGGCTCGCAAAGTCGATTCCGAGGAGCTGCATGGCCGCGGGCAGTCTTTCCTCCGCGGGTATGTCGAAGATGACCTCGGAATTGGCCTGCACCGTGAGCCACGCATTCTGCGCAAGCTCGTGCTCGAGCTGGCCCGGGGCCCAACCGGCGTAACCCAGCGTTACCAGAAGCTTTCCCGGGCCTTCGCCGCGCGCCACGGCCTGCAGTATGTCCTTGGAAGTCGTCAGCCCGATCTCCGAGCTGACAGCGAGCGTCGACTGCCATTCCCCGAGCGGGCTGTGCAGCACGAACCCGCGATCGACCTGAACCGGACCGCCGAAATGAATGGGCACCACCTTGAGGGCGGCGGTGCCCTGCCGGATGCTCACCTGCTCGAGCAGCGCCTGCAGGTTCATGTCGATCGGCCGGTTGACGACGACCCCGAGCGCGCCCTGGTCGTTGTGCTCGCAGATGAAAGTGAGCGTCCTGGCGAAATGCGGATCCGCCATGGCGGGCATTGCGATGAGAAAATGCTGTGTGAGGTTCACCTTTTCCATGTCGCAATCCAGCTTCTCCAGGAGCCTCCGCGCGTTGAGCGGCGCACCTTGCGTCCGTTCCAACGCGCGGAATTAAACCGGCGCGCCGCGTCCGGTTTAATGGTAATTGTAAGAGCCCCGCCCGGCCTTCACAATTCCGGCCTGTTCCGCGGGTTGACCCCGAATGTCCCGATATTTTTCAAGCCTGTGCGGGTTCCGCCGTGACCTGCGCAGTGAGGACCACGCAGCGCTGCACGCCGCGCTCACGGCAAGCGACCGGGTCTTCTGCGCCTTTGTCTTCGACACCGGGATCCTCGATAAGCTCCCCGCCCGGTCGCCAGTCACTGGTGACAGGTCATGCGTCCGGGCGTCATTTGCGCCAGAAGGCGCTCGTGAAAATGACGAGGAAAGTGAAGAGCTCGAGCCGTCCCATCAGCATCGCGAAGGCGAGCATCCAGGTCTGGAAGTTGGTCAGGTGCGCGTAATTGGCTGCTGGGCCGACGCCCTCCAGGCCAGGTCCGATATTGTTGAGGGAGGCGACGACCGCTGAGAACGCGGTCATGGCGTCGAGCCCGGACACGGTGAGAAGCAGCGTCATGGTAACCATGGTCGCCGTCCAGGTGAAGAAGAACGCCAGGACCGCGAAGATGATCTGATTTGAGACCGGCTGCTCCGCGATCTTGAGCGGCGATATCGCCTGAGGGTGGGCGAGCCGCTTGAACTCGCGATAGACCTGCTTGAACAGCACGACGGCGCGGATCATCTTGATCCCGCCGCCGGTCGATCCGGAGCAGGAGAGGAACGTTCCGAGAAAGAGCATCCACAAGGGCGCGAACGCGGGCCACGCGTTGTAGTCGGCCGTAGAGTAGCCTGTCGTGGTGCCGACCGATATCACGTTGAACGCGGCGAAGCGGAGCGACGTGATGTAATCGGGGTACTCTCCGTTGAGCCACAGGTAGGCGGAGATTCCCAGGATGCTCAGCCCCGCCGTCATCACGAAATAGCGGACTTCGATATCGCTGACGTAGGCTCTGGCAGTGAGATGGCGCAGCGCCACGAAATGGGTGGCGAAGTTGATTCCGGCCAGCAGCATGAACGTGATGGCAACCGCCTCGACGAGAGGCGAGTCGAAATAGCCGAAGCTCGTATCGTGCGACGAGAATCCGCCCAGGCCCATGGTGGTGAAGCTGTGCACCAGGGCGTCGATCCAGCTCATGCCGGCACCGCGATAGCTGAGACAGCAGGCGACGGTGAGCATCACGTAGATGGACCACAGGCCCTTGGCGGTCTCCGTGATGCGCGGCGTCAACTGGTCGCTTTTCATCGGCCCCGGGATCTCCGCCCGGAAGAGCTGCCGCCCGCCGACGCCGAGCAGCGGCAGCACGGCTACCGCAAGGACGATCACGCCCATGCCGCCGAGCCACTGCAGTTCGCCGCGCCACACGTTGACCGAAGGGGGCAAACTGTCGAGGCCCGTCAGGACGGTCGCGCCGGTTGCGGTGAGGCCCGACACCGCCTCAAAAAAGGCCTCGGTGAACGACAGCCCCTTGATCGTGAGCAGCAGGGGAACCGTGGCGAACAGCGACCCCCCCGTCCAGACCGCCACCACCAGCAGGATTCCCTCGCGTATGCCGATCTCCCGCCGATATCGCCGCGTCGCGAACCAGACCGCGAGGCCGGCGCCGAAGTTCGCGGCCAGCGAGACGGCAAACGCCTGCGTTACGCCATCATTGACTGCGACGGAAACGGCGATCGGCACCAGATGGGCGAGGCTCATCCCCATGGCGATCAGGCCGAGTAGCGGTGCAATACCGAGTATCCAGCTCATGGCGGCGTGCGTTTTCCTGCGCTGCGCGGCGCCGCCACTCTACCAGAGCGGGCACGCCGGTTGAATCGGGGCCTACTTGCGCCAGAAGGCGGGGGTGAAAAGTACGAATACGGTGAAGAGCTCGAGGCGCCCGATCAGCATCGCGAAGGAACATACCCAGGTCTGGAAATCAGTGAGCACGGCGTAGGTGGTCGCTGGCCCGACCTGGGCGAGGCCCGGACCCGTATTGGTGATGCAGGCGATGACAGCCGAGAACGCCGTCGTAAAGTCGAGCCCCGAGGCGAGCAGCACGAAGGTCATGACGGTCACGCTCGCCCCGTACAGCGACATGAAGGCGAGCACGGCGAACACGATCTGGTTGGCCACCACGCTGCCGCCGAGCTTGACCGGCAACTGCGCCTGCGGGTGCAGCAACTTCAGCATCTCGCGCAAACCCTGCAGGAACATGAGCTGCATCCTCACCATCTTGATGCCACCGCCGGTGGACCCGGCGCAGGAGGCGAAAACGCACAGAAAGAGCATCAGCAGGGGTGCGAACGCGGGCCACAGGTTGTAGTCGGCGGTCGCATAACCCGTCGTTGTCGCGATGGACACGGTATTAAAGGCCGCATGGCGCAACGACGACGCGAAATCCGGGTAGGTGCCGTGCAACCAGAGGTAGCCGGCGATCAGAATGGCGCTGCCGAGGAGAAGCAGCACGAACCAGCGGGCCTGCGGGTCGTGGCGGTACGGCGCCAGGCTCCACCTGCGGAACACCGTGAAATGGGTGGCAAAATTCAGCCCGCCGATCGTCATGAAGACGATGGCCACGGCTTCGATCGCGGGCGAGTCGAAGTAGGCGAAGCTCGCGTCGTGGGAAGAGAAACCGCCCGTGCTCATGGTGCTGAAGGTGTGCGACATGGCGTCGAGCGGCGTCATGCCGGCGAGCCAATAGGCAAAACCGCAGGCGATGCTGAACCCCACGTAGACCAGCCAAAGACCCTTGGCCGTCTCGGTGATGCGAGGGGTGAGCTTCGTGTCCTTCATCGGCCCGGGCGTTTCGGCTCGATAGAGCTGCTGGCCGCCGACGCCGAGCAGCGGCAGCACGGCAACCGCCATCACGACGATGCCGATGCCGCCGAACCATTGGAGCAGGCAGCGCCAGACGTTGATCGACGGTGAAAGCTTATCGAGATTCGAGAATACCGTGGCGCCCGTCGTGGTGATGCCCGAGAGGGACTCGAAGTAAGCGTCGGTGAAGGAGAGCCCGGGCAGGTGGATCATGAGCGGCATCGCAGCGAACGCCGGCAATACCGACCAGACCAGGGTCACCAGCAGGAACCCGTCCCGGATCTGCAGCTCGCGGCGATGGCGACGCGTAGCAGCCCACATGAGCATGCCGCCCGCGATCGTCACCGCGAACGAGACACCGAACGCGGCGAGGGTCGGCTCCCCATGCCACAGGGCCACGCCAATCGGGATCGCCATGGCGGCGGCGAGCAGGATGACGGCGAATCCCAGCACCTGGACGACAGGTGCGGCACGCTCGAACGCAGCACCTAAATGGGCCCCGGGCGCTGCCGCCGTGATCTGCGGGGGCATCAGCACAAGGCGTCAGAAAAAGCCGACGTCGACCTGGAACAGTTTCTCGACGCGCGGCACCATGCGCTGGTTGACGACGAACACGATGACATGGTCGTCGGGCTCGATCACCACGTCGTGGTGCGCGATGATGACCTGGTAGTCCTTGCCGTTGGGCCTGGGTTCGTCGGCCTTTGTCTTGCCGCTGTCGCGCCGGCGCACGATGGCGCCGATCGTCGCGCCCTTCGGCAGGTCGATTTCCTCGATCCGGCGGCCGACCACTTTCGAGGATTTCGTATCACCGTGGGCGATGATTTCGAGGGCCTCGGCGGCGCCACGGCGCAGGCTGTGCACGGCCGCGCAGTCGCCGCGCCGCACCCGCGCAAGCAGGATGCCGATGGTGGCCTGGGCCGGCGAAATCGCGATGTCGATCTCCCCGGCCTGGACGAGGTTGGCGTAGGAGGTGCGGTTGATGATCGCGATGACCTTGCGCACACCCATGCGCTTGGCGAGGAGCGAGGACATGATGTTCGTCTCATCGTCGTTGGTGAGCGCGCAATAGACGTCCATGTCCGCGATGTTCTCCGACTCCAGCAGCTCCTCGTCGGTGACGTCGCCGGAGAGCACGAGCGTGCGGTTGAGCTCGGCCGCAAGCCGCTCGGCGCCGGCCTTGTTGAACTCGACGATCTTGACCTCGTAGCGATCCTCTACGGCCTTCGCGAGGCGCCGACCGATGTTGCCGCCTCCCCCGATCATGACGCGCTTGACGGGCTTGTCCTGGCGGCGCAGCTCGTGCATGACCTGCCGGATGTCGTGCGTGGCGGCGAGGAAGAAGACCTCGTCCCCCGCCTCCACCACGGTGCTGCCTTCCGGGATGATCGGGCTGTCGTGACGGAAGATGGCGGCGACCCGGGTATCCACCTTGGGCACGTGTTCGCGCAGGGCGGAGATCTCGTGGCCCACAAGCGGGCCGCCGTGGAATGCACGCACCGCCACGAGGCTCACCTTGCCATCGGCGAACTCGAGGACTTGGAGGGACTCCGGAAACTCGAGCAGCTTGACGATGTAGTCGGTGATGACCTGCTCGGGACAGATCGCGCTGTCGACGGCGAAGTTCTCCGCCGAGAAGATCTCTGGATGCGAAAGGTAGTCGGCCGAACGGATGCGGGCGATCTTGTTCGGAATGTTGAACATGGTCGCGGCGAGCTTGCACGCCACCATGTTCGTCTCGTCGCTCTGCGTGACCGCAAGAATGAGATCGGCGTCGCGCGCGCCCGCTTGCTCGAGAATCGCGGGGTGCGCGGCGTTGCCGGTGACGGTGCGCAGATCGAGACGGTCTTGCAGGCGCTTCAGCCGCTCGAAGTTGACATCCACGATGGTGATGTCATTCGCTTCGGAGACGAGGCTCTCGGCGACCGATGAGCCCACCTGGCCGGCGCCGAGGATGACGATTCTCATGCCGCCCCTGCAAAAAGCGCGATTCTAGACCCCTTTTCAACCCGGCAACAGCGGATGTGGCGCTGCGGCAATGGACCGGCAGGCGCACCCGCCATGTCATAATGCGACGGTCATGAGTAGCGCCAAGCCACTGACCCGCCTGTATTTTTCGAGCGAGCTGCAAGTCGGACGCAAGTGCCTGTTGCCGCGCTCCCAGGCGCGCCATGCGTTGCGCGTACTGCGGCTGAAGGCAGGGGCGGCAATTACGCTTTTCAACGGCGACGGCGCGGAGTACGAGGCCGTGATCGACAAGGCCGCGGAGGATGGCCTGGTGGTCATCGTTCGCGATGTCCGCGCTGCGGACCGGGAAGGCCCGCTTGCCGTGACGCTGGCACAAGCGGTGTCGAGCGGCGAGCGCATGGATTTCACGCTGCAAAAGGCCGTCGAGCTCGGCGTCTCGTCGATCCAGCCGCTGGCAACGAACCGCAGCATCGTGCATCTCGATACGGAGCGCGCCGCAAAACGCGTGCTGCATTGGCAATCCGTCGTCATATCCGCGTGCGAGCAAAGCGGACGCAACCGCGTCCCGACCGTCGAGCCGCTGCGCGGATTCGACAGTTGGGTGCGCGGGCTCGGGCGAAGGCCCGCCGGCGCGCATCGTTTGCTCCTCTCGCCGCGCGGGGCGGTGAGGTTGCGGGACCTCGAGCGACCCGCGGCAGGGGTGATGCTGCTTGCTGGTCCCGAAGGAGGCCTTGCGCCCGAGGAAGAGAAGGACGCGCTGGCTGCGGAGTTTTCCGTCGTTCGCCTGGGGCCGCGCGTGCTGCGCACCGAAACCGCCGCGCTGGCCGCACTCGCCGCCCTGCAGACGCTGTGGGGCGACTTTTGACGCGTTTACCGTTCACCCGAAGATCGCGTAATATGTGCTTGAAATAGCAATAGAATAAGAACCGGTAGCAGAATGAAAAGCGTGGACACCAAGGACACCAAGGACACCAAGGACACGAAGGAAATTCACTAACGTTTTTCCTCTGTGTCCTTAGTGTCCTTTGTGTCTGCGCTTTGGAGATTGCTTGAGCAGGAGCGACGTCATTCTGATACGCGCACTAAGTGACATGCATCGACCCGGATGCTTGCGCGATAAACGGGAGGTGGTCCATTTCCGCCTCGTCTGAAAAACCCGAGACCGCCGAGCCGGCCAGGGCGGAGGCGCTGCCGGGGCCGCGGCGGCAGCGGCTTACGAGCCAGGATCGTTTCATCGACTGGTTCCAGTCGGTCGCGCCCTACATACACGCGTTTCGGGGCAGGACGTTCGTCGTGGCGTTCGGGGGCGATGTCGTGGCGGACGGGCGCTTTCTCGACCTTACGCACGATCTCAACCTGCTCGCCGCGCTTGGCGTGCGCCTCGTGCTCGTGCACGGCGCGCGCCCGCAGATCGAAGGGAAACTCAAGGAACGCCGGCGCCGCAGCCGCTTCCACCTGGGGCTGCGAGTGACTGATGACGTCGCGCTCGCGTGCGCGAAGGAAGCCAATGGGCGGCTGCGCGTCGAGATCGAGGCGCTCCTCTCGATGGGCCTTCCCAATTCGCCCATGGCCGGCGCGGATATCCGGGTCGCGAGCGGCAATTTCATCACCGCCAAGCCCCTGGGCGTCAGGGACGGGGTGGACTTCATGCATACGGGCGAGGTGCGAAGGGTCGATGCGCACGCGATCCAGAGGCGCCTCGAGGACAACGAGCTCGTGCTGCTCTCGCCGCTCGGTTACTCCCCGACCGGCGAAGTGTTCAACCTCGCGCTCGAGGACGTGGCTGCGTCGACGGCGATCGCGGTGAAGGCGGAGAAGCTGATCTTTCTCATGGATACGGCCGGCGTGACGGGGCGCCGCGGCGAGCTGCTGCGCGAGCTGACCGTGCAGCAGGCCGAAACGCTGCTCTCGCGCGGCGGCGGGGCCGATACCGACGTCCGGTTCTACCTGCCCTGGGCCGTGAGGGCGTGCCGGCAGGGCGTTCGCCGCGCCCATCTCATCTCGGGCCACGTCGACGACGGGCTGCTGCTCGAGCTCTTCACGCACAAGGGCGTCGGAACGATGCTCACACCCGACCCCATCGAGACGCTGCGCGGGGCGAAGGTGGAGGACATCGGCGGGATCCTGCAGTTGATCGAGCCGCTGGAGGCCGACGGCACGCTCGTCAAGCGCAATCGCGATCTCCTCGAGCGGGAAGTCGGGCGTTTCCTCGTGCTGGAGCACGACGGCATCATCGTCGCGTGCGCGGCGCTTTACCCGTTTCCCGAGGATGCCGCGGGAGAGCTCGCGTGCCTGGTGGTGCGGGAGGATTTCCGCAACCAGGGCGCCGGCGAGCGGCTGCTCCTCGAGATCGAGCGGCGCGCGCGCCGGCAAAGGCTGAAGCGCCTCTTCGTCCTGACAACGCGCGCCGAGCACTGGTTCGTCGAGCGCGGTTTTGCCGAAGCGGCCCCGAACGCGCTGCCGCGCCACAAGCGCGCTTTATACAACTATCAGCGCCGCTCGGTCGTGCTGGTCAAGCGCCTGCGGGGCGCCGGGTGACGAAGCTCCCGTTCTCCCTCTCGCTGCGAACGCGGCTGCTCCTCGCGAGCGCCCTCGTGCAGATCGTGATGCTCGCGCTCATCGTCGGACACAGCGCCAGGCTGATGAACCAGCAACTGGCGGAGCGCGCGCGGCTCCATCTCGAGGAGCAGAAGCAGCTGCTCTCGGCGGCTCTGACCGGTCCGCTCGAGCGCGATGATCGCGCCGGGGTCGCAGCAATGTTCGAGCGCGTGCGCCGCGACAGCGGGATCGACTATCTGCTGCTCTACGACCGGAGCTGGAAGGTCATTGCTTCCGACGGCTGGTACGGGCAGGACGAGCTGCCGAAGCCTGACCGCGCGATCTCCGATCCGGCCACGATCAAGAAGGGATGGTATGACGCCGAAGTCGAGATCGTCGCGGACGGGAAGAGCCTCGGCTGGCTGCGCTTCGGAATGTCGACCGCGTTCATGCGGGAGGCGCGCGCAGAGCTCGTCCGCGACACCCTGTTGATCGGCATCGTTGCATTGCTGATTTCTCTGGTTTCGATGACGGCCATCGCATTCTGGCTCACCCGCAACCTCTCCCGGCTGACGCAGGCGAGCGAGAGCCTCGCCGCCGGGCATCTCAATCTGCGGCTGCCGGTCGAAGGCGGCGACGAGGTCGGGCGCCTTACGCACGCCTTCAACACGATGGCGAACGCGCTGCAAGGTCGCATTAAGGCGCTCGCCGAGAGCGAGGCCAAGTTCACCGCCATCGCGGACTACAGCTACGACTGCGAGTTGTGGATCAGCCCGGAGGGGAAGTTGATCTGGATCAATCCGCGCGTGTTCGACATGTTCGGCTACACGCCGGAGGAATGCCTCGTCACGCAGAATTTCCCGGCGCCCTTCATCAGCGGGCCGGACGTCGGACGAACCGTGCGGCAGGTGCGCCGCGCGCTGCGCGGCAACAGCGGCGCGGACTACGAGTTCCGGGCCCGGCGCAAGGACGGCTCGGAGTTCTGGGCGGCGGCCGACTGGCGCCCCATCTACGACAACCGGGGCGGCTACCTCGGCATCCGGATCAGCATTCGCGACATCACGCGGCGCAAGGAGACCGAGCAGCGGCTCGAGAGCACGGTGCTCGAGCTGCGCGCGTCGCAGGAGGTGCAGCAGGACTACCTCACCCGGGCGCGCGACGAGCACGCGCGGCTCTCGGCGCTGCTCGGGGCGATGGACATCGGCATACTCTTTGTGTCGCACGATGACAGGGTGGTCTACAGCAATCCTGCTTTCACGCGCATCTGGATGGTGGCACCGGGCACGGCCCTGATCGGGCGCCACCCCGAGGAAGTTCTCGCAGCCTCGGCCTCCGCGCTCGCGCAGCCCGAGGAGCAGATGAAGCGAATCCTGCGCGTGCCCCGCCCGGACGAGATTCTCGGCACCCTCGAGATCCGGATGGCCGACGGTCGCCTCGTCACGCAACAGGTGCACTCGGTCGAGGACGTGTACGGACGCCCGGTCGGTCACCTTTGGCTCTTCGAGGACGTGACCCGCGCGCGCCAGACCGCCGACCAGCTGATCTACCTCGCGGAGCGCGACGCGCTGACGGGGCTCTACAACCGCCACCGTTTCAACGAGGAGCTCGCGCGCATGATCGCGGATGCGCAACGCCATGGCTCGTGCGTTGCGCTGCTGTACTTCGATCTGGATGAGTTCAAGTACATCAATGACACGTTCGGCCATCGCGCCGGCGACGCCATGCTGATACGGGTCGCGGGAGAGGTGGCGGGCCAGGTCCGCCGCAACGAGATCCTCGCGCGGCTCGGCGGAGATGAATTCGCGATCCTGGTGCCCGATGCGGCCGAAGAGACGCCGAGGGCGCTGGCCGACCGCATCACGCAGTCGATCGCACACGTAAGCTTTCAGTTCGAGGGCCGGAGCATGCGCCTTACGACCTCGCTCGGCATAGCGATCTTCCCCGAGCACGCCGACAATGCCGAGGATCTCATCGCGCGCGCCGATACGGCAATGTACCAGGCGAAGGAGGCCGGCAAGAACGCCTGGAGGATCTATCGCAGCGACCTCGACACGACGCAGCAGATGGTCACCCGGCTCTCGTGGAACGACCGCATCGTTCATGCCCTCGACAACGGCCTCATGGACCTGGAGTTCCAGGGGGTCTATACGACCGCGGGGCGCGCGCTCTCGCATTTCGAGGTGCTGGTGCGCATGCGCGACAAGGTCCAGCGCTCGGTCTACATCATGCCCGGGCAGTTCATTCCGATGGCCGAGAAGTCAGGCAAGATTCTCGACATCGACCGGTGGGTCCTGCGGGAATCGATCCAGATGCTGGCGGACGCGAGAGCGATCCCGGCGCTGGCGGTCAATATTTCGGGACGCTCGTTCAACGAGCCGATGCTGCCTCAATACATCGCGGAGCTGCTGAAACACCATGGCGTCGCGCCGCGGCGGCTGATGGTCGAGCTGACGGAAACGTCGGCGGTGTCGGATCTCCACGACGCGCAGCGCTTCATCGAGGCGCTGCGCCACACCGGCTGCGGCGTGAGCCTGGACGATTTCGGCACGGGCTTCTCCTCGTTCGCCTACTTGAAGCACCTCCAGGTCGATTCGGTCAAGATCGACGGCTTGTTCATCCGGAACCTGCCGAACGATGCGGATAACCAGCTCTTCGTCAAGGCCATGGTCACGGTGGCGCGCGGCCTGCACAAGACGACCATTGCCGAGTGCGTCGAGGATGAGGAGACGCTCGCCATGCTCAGGAGCTTCGAGGTCGACTGCGTGCAGGGCTATTACCTGGAGCGCCCGCGCTCGGACCACCCCCTGCTCGCCGGGACTTCCCGCTTAAAAAACACCGACATGGAGACGCAATTTACTTCGACCGGGCGCCGCCGTAACATTTCCTTAACGAAACCGTAACACCTCCGTCTTACCCTGCAGGATCACCCATGCCTCGAATGGTCAAGTGCGTGAAGCTCGGGCGCGAGGCGGAGGGACTCGACTTTCCGCCGTACCCGGGCGAGCTTGGTAAACGCATCTTCGCGACCGTGTCGAAAGAGGCATGGAAGCAGTGGCTGGACCTGCAGAAAATGCTGGTGAACGAAAACCGGCTCAACCTGGCCGACAAGAAGGCGCGCGACTACCTCGCGCAGCAGATGGAGAGGCATTTTTTCGGCGGCGGCGCTGACACTGCCGCCGGTTACGTCCCACCAACCACCAAGCCGTAACCGCAATCAACCACCCAACGACAGACGAGGCCACGGGCTGAGTTCCGCGCCGCCGACGGCGCGGGAGCGCGGCGTCGGGGTGACGGGATGAACAAGCCACGCGATATCCCCGAGCTGTACGTCAACCGTGAACTCGGGCAGCTCGCGTTCAACCGGCGGGTGCTCGCGCAGGCGGAGAATCGCGCGACCCCGCTTCTCGAGCGCCTGCGGTTCCTGTGCATCGTCTCGAGCAACCTCGACGAATTCTTCGAGATCCGCGTCTCCGGCCTGAAGGCTGAGATCGAGGCCGGCTCGCTCGCCATCGGCCCCGATCGCATGCCGGCGGCGCAGGTTTTCGCGCAGGTTGCGAAGCAGGCGCACGATATCGTCGCGACCCAGTACGGTCTCCTCAACCAGGACATCCTGCCCGGCCTGGCGAGCGAGGGCATCCGCTTCCTGCGACGAGGCGATCTCACGCCGGCGCAGGCCGAGTGGGTGCGGGCCTACTTCGCGCGCGAGGTCATGCCGGTTCTCACCCCGATCGGTCTCGATCCCTCGCATCCGTTTCCGAGGGTCCTCAACAAGAGCCTCAACTTTGCCGTCGAGCTCGAAGGCAAGGATGCTTTCGGGCGCAACTCGGGCATTGCCATCGTCCAGGCGCCGCGCGTGCTTCCGCGCGTCGTGCGGCTGCCACGCGAGATTGCGGGCGCCGAGTATGACTACGTGTTCCTGTCCTCGATACTGCACGAGCATGTCGGGGAGCTCTTCGCCGGGATGAAGGTGGTCGACTGCTACCAGTTCCGCGTCACGCGCAACAGCGAGCTCTTCGTCGACGAGGAGGAGGTGAAGGACCTGCGCACCGCGTTGCGCGGGGAGCTGCCGCACCGCCAGTTCGGCGACGAGGTCAGGCTCGAGGTCGCCGAGAACTGCTCGCCGCAGATCGCCGACTTCCTGCTCGCGCAGTTCAGCCTCGGCCAGGAGGACCTCTACCGCGTCGACGGCCCGGTCAACCTCGTGCGGCTGATGAACGTGCCGGACGGGGTCGCGCGCCCCGATCTCAAGTATCCCGTCTTTCGCCCCGGCCTGCCGGCACGGCTCGAAGGGCAGACGGACATGTTCGCGGCGATCCGGGAAGGGGACATCCTGCTCTACCACCCCTTCCAGTCGTTCCAGCCGGTCATCGCCTTTCTCGAGCAGGCGGCTCGCGACCCGGCGGTCGTCGCGATCAAGATGACCGTCTACCGGACGGGAGCCGAATCCGAGCTGATGGACATTCTCATCGGCGCCGCACGCAGCGGCAAGGAAGTGACCGTCGTGCTCGAGCTGCTCGCACGCTTCGACGAGGAAGCCAACATGAACTGGGCGCAGCGCCTGGAGGAGGTGGGCGCCCATCTCGTCTACGGCGTCGTGGGCCACAAGACGCACGCGAAGCTGCTGCTCGTGGTGCGCCGCGAAGAGGACCGCCTGCGGCGCTACCTGCACCTCTCGACCGGGAACTACCACCCGCGCACGACCAAGCTCTATACCGACTTTGGTCTCTTTACCGCGAACGAGGAGATCGGCGCCGACGTCAACGACGTTTTCACCCAGCTGACAGGGCTTGGCAAGGCGACCAGGCTGAAGCACCTCTGGCAGTCGCCGTTCACGCTGCACAAGCAGATCCTGCGCTCGGTCCAGACCGAGGCGCAGCACGCTCAGAATGGAAAGAAGGGCCGCATTATCGCCAAGATGAATGCGCTCCTCGAGCCGGCAGCGATTGCGGCGCTCTACGAGGCTTCCGCCGCCGGGGTCGAGATCGATCTCATCGTGCGCGGAGTGTGCGCGCTGAAGCCCGGCATACCGGGCATGTCGGACAACATCCGCGTGCGCTCCATCGTCGGGCGGTTCCTGGAGCACTCGCGCATCTTCTACTTTCACAACGACGGCGCGGAGGATGTCTTTTTGTCGAGCGCGGACTGGATGGATCGCAATTTCTTCCGGCGGGTGGAGGTCTGCTTCCCGGTGCTCGACGCGAAGCTGAAGCGCCGCGTCATCAACGAGGGGCTCAAGCCCTACCTCGAGGACAACTCGCAGGCGTGGGAGATGGATGCGAGCGGAAATTATCACCTGCCGCAGCCGCGGCGGGGCAGGCCGCTCGCCGCGCAGGAGGCCCTGCTCGAGCAGCTCGCGCGTACCCAGGCATCCTGAACCGCACGGGCGGAACGGGACACAGGGGAAACTGGCGGCACGCGGCCGTTATGTCGCCTCACCATCCTGCAACGGAAATCGAGCTGAAGCTCCGGGTGGCGCCCGAAGCCATCCGCCGCCTCGCGGCGCACCCTCTCCTAAAAGGGGAGGGACGTCCCGTCACGCAACGGCTGCGCAGCGTCTACTACGACACGCCTGCACTCGATCTTCTGCGCCAGGGGATCGCGTTAAGGGTCCGGAAGGAAGGCGACGCCTGGGTTCAAACGGTCAAGGGCGAGGGAACGGTCCGGGCCGGGCTGCACGAGAGGGCCGAGTCCGAGACAAGTGTCAGTGGGCCCGAACCCGACGTCGCCCGGATCGAGGACAGGACGCTCGCCCGAGCATTGCATCCGCCGCGCATTCGCGACGAGTTGAAGCCTGTTTTTGTCACCGATTTCCGGCGCAGCCGCCGGCTGCTCGCGCCCCGGGAAGGGACCACCATCGAGGCGAGCATCGATCAAGGGGTGATTCGCAGCGGGGAGCACGTTAATCGAGTGTCGGAACTCGAGCTCGAGTTGAAAACCGGAGACGGCCGGCAGCTCTACGAGCTTGCCCTGAAGCTGCAGCAGGACGTGCCGCTGGCTCTGGAGAGCCGGTCCAAGGCGGCGCGGGGCTACGCGCTCCATGGCCCGGAGCAGCCGCGGCCGGTGAAGGCGCGGGCAGCAGTGCTCGATGCGAATATGTCGGTCGGCGACGCGTTCAAGGAGGTCATGTGGGCAGGTCTTGTCCACCTGCATGCCAACGAAGGCGGCGTGCTGACGGGAGCCGACCCCGAGTTCGTGCATCAGATGCGCGTGGCGCTGCGCCGCCTGCGCTCGGCGTTCGGCGTATTCTCGCCGCCGGTTCCCGAGGCGGAGACGGCGCCCCTGGCAAAGGAATTGAAATGGCTCGCGTCGTGCCTGGGGCCCGCCCGCGATTGGGATGTATTCGCCACCGAGACCCTGCCGCCCATCGAGGCAGAGTTCGGCGCGCACGGCGAATTGCGCGCATTCAGCGCACGCTGCGGTGAGCTCCGCCGCCGGGCGAATGCAAAAGCGCGCCGCGCCGTGCGCTCACCGCGCTATCAGCGCCTGGTCCTGAGGCTCGCCGGCTGGATTGCCGCGGAGGAATGGCGCGGTGCGGAGCAAGGAGCGCCCGTCGACGCGCTTCAGAAGCCCGTCATGGAATTCGCGGCGGCGGTACTGGAGCGGCGCTATCAACAGGCGCGAAAGCGCGGGCGCAGGCTCGCGGATCGGTCTCCCGCGGAGCTTCACAGGCTGAGAATCGCGATCAAGAAGTTTCGCTACGCGACGGATTTCTTTGCGAGCCTCTACGAGGGGAAGAGTGCCGGCGAAGCGCTCAAGCGCCTGGGCGACCTCCAGGACATACTCGGGGCAATGAATGATGCCGCGACGGTGGCCGGGCTGATGAGGCAGGGTTTCACGGGAGCGCGGGGCACGCGCGTTCTCGAGGCGAAAGGCATACTCCTCGGCTGGAGCCGGGGTCGCGCGGTGACGCTCAAGCGCGAGCTGACGCGCGCGTGGAAGGCCTTCCGCGCCGCAGAGAAATTCTGGTAGGCAGCCGGATTTCCCTACGATGAGAACCGATATCCGCCGGGCATCCGCCGATCAACGGTCACCGGTCACGGGTCACGACTCATGGACTTGATACTGTGGCGGCACGCCGATGCCGAGGACGGCATTCCGGACGAGGCACGAAAATTGACCGCCAGGGGCGAGAAGCAGGCGCGCCGCGTCGCAAAGTGGCTGACGGACCGCGTGCCTGAGGACACGCTCGTAATCGTCAGTCCGGCGAGGCGCGCACAACAGACGGCGAAAGCTTTCAGGAAGGACTTCAAGACTTGCCCCGAGGCGGGCACGGGAACGATGCCCACCACCTTGCTGAAGGCGGCCGGATGGCCGGAGCGGGGCGGCACGGTCATTGTTGTGGGACACCAGCCGGTGGTGGGACAGACAGTCGCGCTCCTGTTGACCGGTGAGGCGGGCGACTGGGCCTTCAGGAAAGGGGCCGTCTGGTGGTTGTCGAGCCGCGGGCGCGGGGACGTTGTCGTGCGCGCGGTCGTGTCACCGGATCTGCTTTAACAACTTGAACCGCCAAGAACGCCAAGAAATCCAATTCAATATGGAACCGCCGAGACGCCGAGAGAAGCCGGGCAAGGCCTGCACCAGTTCTGAACACGGCCTCGTGAATTGATTCCTGTTCCTGGTTCTCTCTGCGTCTCGGCGGTGAAAAGAGATCCTAGCTGGCGAGCGCAAGCTCGCCGGCGGCTTCGAATTCCTCGAGCTCGGGCATCCTCAACTCGAACCCGATCCCGTCCCACTCCCGCATTTCGTCGAGCAGCGCCGTTGCGGTCAATGGATTGCGGCGCAGCCATTCCTTGCCAAGCGAGACGCGGAATCTCTTGCCCTGGCGCCTGACCTGAAGCGAGGAAGGCGCGACGTCGCTGCGGCTGCGGCAAAAGAGCGCCGCGAGGCGCAGCGAGAAGACCATGTCCCAGCCGACGTCCAGCTCGTCTATCTGTTTCGCGATCTTGTGAAGCGAGCGCCGGTGCGCCTGTACGAGCAACGACAGGCGCGCCTGCTCGTCGCGCGAGAAGCCCGGCATGTCCGCATTGCCGACGATATAGGCGGAGTGCTTGTGGTAGCCGCCGTACGCGACGGATATGCCGATCTCGTGCAGCTTCGCGGCCCACGCTACGCCTTGCACCGCGGCCTCGTCGAGCTCGCCCGAGTCCGCGCTGAGCTTGCGCAGCAGGGTGTAGGCGAGCGTCCCGACCCGGCGCGCCTGCAGCGCGTCGACGTGATAGCGGTGCATGAACTGGGCGACGGTAATGTCTCTCATGTCCTTGTGGTGGAAGCGCCCGAGAAGGTCATAGAGGATCCCCTGCCGCATGGCGCCATTGGCCGGCACCATGTGCTCGATATCGAGCTCGGAGAAAACGGCGTTGAGGATGGCGACCCCGCCCGGCAGGACCGGCACCCGGTCCCGCCGCAGCCCGGCGAGCTCCGCGCGCTCCATGTCGCCCGCCTTGATGAAATAGGAGCGCAGCCGGTCGAGCCCGGCGGGCGTGATGCCTTCTTCCTCGAAACCGTTCTTGCGCAGGATCTCCTCGATGGCGCGTATCGTGCCGGAGGATCCCACCGCCTGCTGCCAGTTGCCACGCGCAAACTGCGCCGCCATGTGCTGCAGCTCCCCGCGCGCGGCAAGCTCGGCCTGCTTCATCCCGGCCTTCGTGATCTTTCCGTCCGGGAAGAAGCGCAGGCTGTAGCTCACGCAGCCCATGAAAAGGCTCTCGAGCCGCAGCGGCCGGTAGTGCGCGCCGATGATGAACTCGGTCGAGCCCCCGCCGATATCGACCACCAGCCGCCGCTCTTTCGAAGCCGGCAGCTCGTGAGCCACCCCGATATAGATCAACCGCGCTTCCTCGCGGCCGGCCACCACTTCGATCGGGAAACCGAGGGCGGCCTCGGCCTTCTTCAGGAAGCCCGCCGCGTTTTTCGCGACGCGCAGGGTATTGGTGCCGATGGCCCGTACCGTGCGGCGGTCGAGCCCGCGCAATCGCTCGCCGAAGCGCTTCAGGCACGCGAGCGCGCGCTCGGCCGTCTCGTCATCGAGGCGCTTGTCCTGCGTGAGCCCGGCACCGAGGCGCACCGGCTCGCGCAGCGAATCGAGGGGGTAGATCTGGTCCCCGACAACCCGCGCAATCTGGCAGTGGAAGGAGTTTGAGCCGAGGTCGACCGCGGCGAGCGTCGAGTACTCGGTCATTTGCGGCGGCGGGCGGGGCGCAGGCCCCGGGCGTGTCGTGCTGCTGGCAGGAGAGAGGGTATCGCGACCTCCCGTTGGCATTCCCTGCAGCGGGCAGTCGCGGTAATGCTATGTGCTGGCAGCTGGCATCTCCTTCCGGTGGCGCGCGCCCAGTATAAGGATTCCCGGGCCGCGCGGCTAGTGCCGTTCCAACTTGTCCAGGCAAACCACAAAGCCTGTCACAGTGCCGACGATGCCTACCGGCGGGAGCGCTACCTCAAGTCGGGTAGAGGTGGCAGATATCTCAAGTAGAGACTCGATACATGGCTATCGCGGACTCGGGACAACAAGTTGGAACGGCACTAGCGCAACGCGGCTTTCCCGTGCTGCGGCAAGGCCTCGCGCTCGAACCCCTCCACGCCGGTATGCCTCACGTCCTTGCCCTTCACCATGTACACGACGTACTCGGACATGTTCTTGGCGTGATCTCCGACGCGCTCGATCGCCTTGGCGATGAAGAGAATCTCTATCGCGTGCGAGATCGTTCGGGGATCCTCCATCATGAACGTGATGAGCTGGCGCAGGATGCCGCGAAAGGAATCGTCCACCTGTTCGTCCTGACGGACGACCTTGGCGGCGACGGCGAGATCGAGCCGGGCAAAGCTGTCCAGGGCGTTGCGCAACATGCCGCGCGCGATGTCGGCCATGCGCCCCACGTCGCTCATTTTCGGGATGTAGGGCCGGTCGGTCTCGTAGAAGAGCTGCGTCATGCGCGCGATCTTGGCCGCTTCGTCGCCGATGCGCTCGAGATCGGTGATCGTCTTGACCACCATCATCAGCATTCGCAGGTCGACCGCCGCCGGCTGGCGCCGGGCGATGATCGTGCTGCACTCCTCGTCGATCGCCACCTCGAGGGCGTTCACGTGGTGGTCCTCGTCGACCACGCGCTTGGCAAGCTGAATGTTGCCGCTCGTGAGGGCGTCCATCGCGCGCACGATCTGCTCCTCGACCATGCCGCCCATCTGCAGCACGCGCGCGCGCACGGCCTCGAGCTCGGCATCGAACTGCTTGAGCGTATGTTCAGGCATGGCACCGCTCCCCGTGACACGGAACCCTTAACGATAGCGGAGAATTATGACACCTTTGTGCTGCCCTGGCATCGCGCTCAGCGCGCGATTCGCTCGACGCCCCGGGTTGTCCCGAGCAGCAGAACGTCGGCCCCGCGGCGTGCGAAAAGCCCGTTCGTGACCACGCCCGCGATCTGGTCGAGCCTTGCCTCGAGCTCGGCGGGCGCCGTGATGGTGAGGTGATGGACGTCGAGGATGACGTTGCCGTTGTCGGTCACGAAGTCCTTGCGCCACACGGGCGTGCCCCCCAGCTTGACGAGCTCGCGGGCGACATAGGAGCGCGCCATCGGAATCACCTCCACCGGCAGCGGGAACCTGCCGAGCACCGCGACCCGCTTTGACTCATCCGCGATGCAGATGAACTTCTGCGCCACCGCCGCCACGATCTTCTCCCGCGTCAGCGCGCCTCCCCCGCCCTTGATCATGGCAAGCCTGTCCGTGATCTCGTCAGCCCCGTCCACGTACACCGCTAGCTCGTTGACGCCGTTCAGATCGAAGACCGGAATGCCGATGGCCTTGAGGCGCTGGGCGGTTGCCTCGGAGCTGGCGACGGCACCGTCAAGTCGGCCCTTGACCCTGGCGAGCTCGGCGATGAAGTAGTTTGCGGTCGAGCCGGTGCCCACGCCGACGATGCAATCGTCGGGAACCTGCGCGATCGCGGCCTTGGCCGCGGCCTGCTTCATCTCGTCCTGCGTCATTGACGGCCGTGAATCGTGAAGGGTGAATTGTGAATCGAGAGCTATCGGGAATATACACGATTGACGCTTCACGATTGACGATTCGCGGGGCGCGGAAATGGCTGAAACGAGCCATTCCTGTTACGCTTTGATCTCGCACCGAAGCCCCTCGTTATGCCGAAGAACGATTACCTCGAGCGCGTGCTGAACGCGCGTGTCTATGACGTTGCGGTCGAGACGCCGCTCGAGCTCGCGCCTGCGCTCTCGGCGCGCCTGCATAATCGCCTGCTTCTGAAGCGGGAGGACATGCAGCCGGTGTTCTCCTTCAAGCTGCGCGGCGCCTACAACAAGATGGCGAACCTTCCGCCGGCCGCGCTGAGACGCGGGGTCATCGCCGCCTCTGCCGGCAACCACGCGCAGGGCGTCGCCCTCGCCGCCCAGAAGCTGGGGTGCGCGGCGACGATCGTCATGCCGATCACCACGCCGCAGATAAAGGTCGCCGCGGTGAAGGCGCGTGGAGGGAAAGTGGTGCTTCACGGGGATTCGTACGACGAGGCTTATGCACACGCGCGCGGGATCGAGCGCCGCGAGAACCTCACCTTCGTGCACCCCTACGACGACCCGGACGTGATCGCCGGCCAGGGCACCATCGCCATGGAGATCCTGCACCAGCACGCGCAGCCGATCGACGCCATCTTTGTGGCGATCGGCGGCGGGGGGTTGATCTCCGGAATCGCCGCGTACGTAAAGCGTCTGCGGCCCGAGGTGAAGGTGATCGGCGTTCAGCCCGAAGATGCCAATGCGATGTACCGGTCGCTCAGGGAGGGGCGGCGCGTGAAGCTCGCGCATGTCGGCCTCTTCGCCGACGGCGTCGCGGTGAAGCAGGTGGGGCGGGAGACGTTCCGCCTGTGCCGCGAGTTCGTGGACGACGTCATCCTCGTCGACACCGATGCCATGTGCGCGGCGATCAAGGACGTGTTCGAGGACACGCGCGCCGTGCTCGAGCCGGCCGGAGGGCTTGCCGTCGCGGGCGCAAAGGCGTACGTCGAGCGCACGAGGGCACGGGACCGCACGTTCATTGCCGTCGCCTGCGGGGCCAACATGAACTTCGACCGGCTGCGCTTCGTCGCCGAGGAGGCCGAGCTGGGCGAGAAGCGCGAGGCCATTCTCGCGGTAACGATACCGGAACGCCCGGGGAGCTTCCGTGAGTTCTGTTCGCTCGTCGGCGCTCGCAACATCACCGAGTTCAACTACCGCTATGCGGATCCGGGGCAGGCGCACGTCTTCGTCGGGATCCAGGTCCAGGACCGCGGCGAGAAGGAGCGGCTGATCCGCAAGTTGCGGCGGCGGGGGCTCAAGACGCTCGATTTCAGCAATAACGAGCTCGCCAAGCTGCACATCCGGCATACGGTGGGGGGGCGGGCGCCAGGGCTCGAGAACGAGATCCTGTACCGATTCGAGTTCCCGGAGCGCCCGGGCGCGCTCATGGACTTTCTCACCGCGATGAGCCGCGGCTGGAACATCAGTCTCTTTCATTACCGCAACCATGGCGCCGACTACGGGCGCGTCCTGGTCGGAATGCAGGTGCCCGCCGGGGACAAGGGAAAATTCCGCCGCTTCCTGGAGCGGGTGGGCTACCCCTGCCGCGAGGAGACGCGCAATCCCGCCTATCGCCTATTTCTCGCCTAGCAGCCTGTCGGGCCTCGCCGTCGGACAGGCTGCTAGGCGAGAAATAATGGGGCCGCACGCAGCCCCGGCTAGAAGCTATCTCAAAGACAATAATAATCTTTCTCTTTGAGAGGGTTTTTGCGACCGGTTTTGGGTTTCCCGTATTCCTAGTGCCGGTTTTGCGTTAGGCCTTTGTCCGCCTTAAGGCCGACAAAGGCCTGGGAAAACGGGATAATATCGGGACTCCCGAGCGATAAGCCTCGAATTTCAAATGAAAAGTTTGACCGGACTGGCGTTGTTCCTGTTCCTGCTTGCGGCACAGGCGGCGGACATGGACAAGGATTTTCTGGCGACCGGCGAGGCGTTCCGGACAGGCAACGCGGTCCGGCTCGACGCCTATGCGAAGCGCCTGCGCGGGCACCTGCTGGAACCGTACGTGCTCTACTACCAGCTCCGGATGCGCCTGGAAGACGCGAGCCCGGAGGAAGTAAGAGCCTTCGCCGCCGCACATCATGACAGCCCGCTCTCGGAGCAGCTGCGCGCGGAGTGGTTGAAGGTGCTCGGCCGCAGGCAGCAATGGGAGCTTTTCGACGAGGAGTATCCCAGTCTCCGCGACGCGGACATCGAGCTGACCTGCTATGCGCTCCAGTCGCGCGCGCGCGCGTATCCGGAGGAGACGCTCGAGGAGGCGCGGCCGCTTTGGTTCGTTCCCCGGTCCCTGCCGGAGAGCTGCGCCCCGCACATGACCGCCCTCAGGACATCCGGCGCGCTGTCGCCCGACGACATCTGGACGCGGATCCGCTATGCGCTGGAGACGGGCCGCGTCAGCCGTGCCCGTCAGCTTGCGCGTTACCTGCCGCCCGGGGATGCGCCCGCGCCGCGCGTGCTCGAGGCCGCCAGGTCGAATCCGGCGGGCTACCTCGAGCGGAGGCGCTTCAACCTCAAGTACCGCGGCGGCCGGGAGAGCGTCATGTTCGCTGCTCATCGGCTTGCGCGGACATCGCCCTCGCAGGCGGCTCGCCACTGGTCGAGCCTCGAGGACCGTTTCAGCCCGCAGGAGCGTTCCTATGTCTGGAGCCTGATAGGTTATCTGGGCGCGCTCGCCCACGATCCCGGTGCCCTCGAATGGTACGCGCGCGCGGGCGAGAACCTGTCCGACCGGCAGCTGGCGTGGAAGGTCAGGGCGGCGCTGCGCGCCCGGGCGTGGCCCGACGTGTTGGCCGCAATCGATGCCATGACCCAGGCGGAAAGCGGGAAGAGCGCCTGGCGCTACTGGAAGGCGCGCGCATTGGTCGAGGAAGGGCGCACGGGCGACGCCGAGAGAATTCTCAAGCCGCTTGCGACCGAGTTCAATTTCTACGGCCAGCTTGCCGTCGAGGAGCTCGGCGGCAAGATCGAGGCGCCGCATGTCGCCTACCGCCCGTCGACCGCCGACGCTGATGCGATAGGCGAGCGCATCGGCCTGCAGCGCGCCCTCGAGCTCTACCGGCTCGGGCTGCGGATCTATGCCGAGCGCGAGTGGCTGTGGGCGATTCGCGGCTTCGACGACCGGCAGCTGCTTGCCGCAGCGGCGCTCGCCCAGCGCCACGGGAACTATGAGCGCGCGATCAGCACGGCCAATCGCACCATTTCGCTGCACGATTTCGATCTGCGCTACCCCGCGCCGTACCGCGAGGTCCTGCAGGTGCACGCCGAGCAGTTCTCGCTCGAGGAGGCATGGCTCTACGGACTGATCCGCCAGGAGAGCCGCTTCGTCGCGAACGCGCGGTCGCGGTCGGGGGCGAGCGGACTCATGCAGCTCATGCCGGGAACTGCGCGCTGGGTGGCGCGGAAGCTGGAGCTGAAGAACTGGCGCTGGTCGCGCGTGACCGACGTCGACACCAACGTCAACCTCGGAACCTACTACCTGCGCCATGTCCTGGACAGTCTCGATGGCCATACCGTGCTCGCATCCGCCGGCTACAATGCCGGGCCGCGCCGCGCCCGCAACTGGCGTCCGGACGCGACGATCGAAGGCGCCGTCTACGCCGAGACCATCCCGTTCAACGAGACCCGCAACTACGTCAAGCGGGTCATGGCCAATACGAGCTACTACGCGCATAACTTCAGCCAGGAGCTGCAATCGCTCAAGCAGCGCCTCGGCATCATCCATGCGCCGGACGCCGCTGGGGAAAAGCCGCTTGGAGACGCGCCCTAGCCCAAAGTCAGAAGGCAGAAGGCAGAAGGCGGAACCCCGCGGGTAGTTTTTGGATCGACGATGGAAGTCACGACGGTTGCGATGATCGGCGGCGCGGGCTTTGTCGGCCGGCACATCTGCTACCGGCTTGCGGCCGAGGGCTACCGGGTGCGCGTGGCGACCCGCGACCGCGAGCGCGCCAAGGACAGGCTCATCTTCCTGCCGACGGTCGAGGTCGAGACCGTCAACGTGCACGATCCGCGGGAGCTTGCCGCGTTCGCGCACGGCGCGGACGCGCTGATGAATCTCGTTGGCGTGCTGCACGAGGGTCGCGGGAATGCGAGTTTTCAGGCTGCGCATGTCGAGCTCGCCGCCAAGGCGGTGAGCGCATGTCGCGAGGCCGGCGTGCGGCGCCTGCTCCACATGAGTGCGCTGCAGGCGAGTCCTGACGGTCCCAGCCGATACCTCCGGAGCAAGGGGGAGGCCGAGGCGATCGTGCGCGCTTCCGGCCTCGCGTGGACGATGTTCCGGCCCTCGGTCGTCTTCGGTAACGGCGACAGCTTCCTCAACCTGTTCGCGCAGCTCCTGCGGTTCATGCCCGTTGTGTTTCTCGCCTGTCCCAACGCGCGTTTTCAGCCGGTGTTCGTCGAGGACGTGGCGGCTGCCTTCACCCGGAGCCTCGTGGAGCCCGAAAGCGCGGGCAAGAGTTGCGATCTGTGCGGACCGAAGGTTTATCGCCTGCGCGAGCTGATCGAGTTTGTCGGCGCCGTGACCGGACGGCGGCGTCCGGTCGTAGGCCTGAACGACACGCTGTCCTATTGGCAGGCCTTTGCCATGGAGTGGATGCCGGTCAAGCTGATGACGCGCGACAACTTTCGCTCGATGCAGGTCGACAGCGTGTGCGAGTGCGAATTTCCGTTCGGCATCGAGCCGGCCGCGCTCGAGGCGATCGCGCCCGCCTACCTCGCGCAGCGCACGCCGCGCCAGCGCTACCAGCGGATGCGCAGCCGGGCCCGCCGCGATTGAACGGCTCATGAAGATTTATTGCGTGGGCGGCGCGGTCCGCGACGAGCTTCTCGGACTGCCGGTCAAGGATCGCGACTACGTGGTGGTGGGCGCAACGCCCGAGGAGATGCTGCAGCGGGGGTTCAAGCCGGTGGGGAAGGACTTTCCCGTGTTCCTCCATCCCGCGACCCGCGAGGAATATGCCCTCGCCAGAACGGAGCGCAAGACCGCCCGCGGCTATCACGGATTCGAGTTCCACACCGCGCCGGATGTCACGCTCGAGCAGGATCTCGCCCGCCGCGATCTCACCATCAACGCGATCGCACGCGATTCGCAAGGGAAACTCATCGATCCGTTCAATGGCGCGTCCGACCTGAAGGCGGGCGTGCTGCGCCACGTCGGGCCGGCGTTCGCCGAGGATCCCGTGCGTATCCTGCGCGTGTCGCGTTTCGCGGCACGCCTGGGTTTTCGCATCGCTCCCGAGACGCTGGCGCTCATGAGACAGATGGCGGAAAACGGCGAAGCCGACGCGCTCGTCGCGGAGCGCGTTTGGCAGGAATTCGCACGGGGTCTCATGGAGTCGCAGCCCTCCCGCATGATCGGCGTTCTGCGGGAATGCGGGGCGCTCGCCCGGGTCATGCCGGAGCTCGAGACGCTGTGGGAAGACCCCGATGCGGGGCGCGACGCGTTGCGCGCGCTGGACGCGTCGGCGCGTGCCGGAGACGCGCTCGAAGTCCGGCTTGCCGCCCTTGCCCGTTCGCTCGATCCGCTGGCGGTCGAGGCGCTCGCGGGGCGCTTGAAGATGCCGGCGGACAGCCGCGAACTCGCGCTGCTTGCGGCGCGCTACGGAAACAGCATTGCCGATGCCGGTGAGCTTGCGCCCGAGGAGCTCTTCGAGCTCCTCGAGGCGACCGACGCGTGGCGGCGGCCCGAGCGCTTCCACGCGCTGACCCGCGCCGCGCTTGCAGGAGAGCCGGAATCGGACCGGGCGAGAACGCGGCTCGAAAATGTCCTGGCGGCTGCTGCGGTGGTCGATGCCGGGGCAATTGCCAGATCGGGCGCAACGCCGGCCGAAATCGGCCGGCGCGTTGCCGAAGCGCGACTGGCCGCTATACGCGCAGCTTGCGAAAAGGGTGAATCGTGAATAGTGAATGGTGAATCGAGCGCGACGAACCGGCAAGATTGCCCATCCAGGCAAGCGGTCCACTCCATTCACTATTCACCATTCACGATTCACGTTGTTGGATAGAGAAAGCCGAGAACAGTCAACTGCGAGGGCATCTGATGATTGATCTGTATACGTGGAGCACACCCAACGGGCGCAAGGTTTCCATCATGCTGGAAGAGCTGGGGCTCGCGTACCGGACGCATGCCATCAACATCGGCAAGGGCGACCAGTTCAAGCCGGAGTACGTGAGAATCAATCCGAACAGCAAGATCCCGTCAATCGTGGACCCGGACGGCCCCGACGGGAAACCCGTCGCCATGATGGAGTCGGGCGCGATCCTCATCTATCTGGCGGGGAAGTCCGGGAGGCTCCTGCCCGAATCGATCCGCGCCCGCTATGAAGCGCTGGAGTGGCTGATGTTCCAGATGGGCGGCGTCGGGCCGATTTTCGGGCAGGTTCATCACTTCCTTCGTGCCGCCAAGGAAGCGGTGCCCTACTCGATCGAGCGCTACGTGAAGGAGACGCGCCGCCTCTACGGCGTGCTCAACGATCGCCTCAAGGACCACGAATATCTTGCCGGCGAGTATTCCATTGCGGACATCGCGACCTATCCCTGGACGGCGCGCTACGAGTGGCACAAGACGCGCCTCGAGGACTTTCCGCACGTCAAGCGCTGGTTCGATGCGATCTCGGCGCGCCCGGCGGTGCAGCGGGGCATGAATGTGCCCCCGGTGACGAGGTGATGCAGTGACACAGTGACGAAAAGCTGGGCCACAGAGGACACAGAGAACACAGAGGAAAATCAAAAACAAGAATCGAACCGTCAATCAGAGTTTGTACGAGAGCACGTGAAAGGACACTCTCGAGGTTTCGAACCAGGACTCCGCGTTCTCTTGAAAAATGCAATTACGCATCGTCTGGTTCGAAACGAAGCGTTTCGAGCTCGCGATCAGTGGGCTCTTAGAAGGGCCATTGAGCGATACAGGTATGAGCAATTCTAGAAGATGCGCGCAGAGGGTCTGAGTCAGATGGAGTTCGACGACTCAAACGTGAGGCCGACTGAAGATGATCTAAACCATGATTGGTTAGACGACTTTCTCAATGCCATACCATATTTGCGTAACGAATATGCGCACGGAAGCGGAATGCTCCATTACTCTGTGTTGCACACTTTTGAGGTTGTTACAGAGCTTATCAATCAGCTCTTCCCGCAGGAAAACGACAAACCGGCAGCTTAGGCCCTTAGCGGAGCATCGGAGAACGGACGTGGCCGATCAAGCTGATTCCTCCCTCCCAGCGGCCATTGAACGCGAGGTTGAGGCCGCACTCGGCGACGCTGCCATTTATGAAATTGGTTCATACGGATGGTTGAACGAGAACGATGCGGATCCGGAATACATTGGCCACGCGATGTGGCAGGTCGATCAGCCGTCAATCGACCACAATGCCCTATTGGGCGAATCCCCGGTGCGGAGGCGTCCCAAAGATATCGAGAAGGAGATTCTCACTGCCGGAGAGGATTTCTGTGGCCTTATGCTGGCCTCACGCCTATCGATAGGACTCATGCTGTTATGGACTCGACAAGCCGCAAAGCACCCGTTGCACGCAAGCCCCATCTTCTGGGTACATCACACCGATGCCTTCCTGAAACTCGCGATTGCATCCGATCGCCTTCGAGACCTACTAATTGTCGCGTGCACGGGCACCTCGGCGAAGTCCTACAAAGCCAAGTACAAACGCAATCGCTTGTAACGGGGGCATATGTTGCGAATCAGACCGCGTTGCTGGTATTTCAACAACTGAATACGGGTTTGCCAGTGAGTACGCGGGGTGGTATGTTCTTCTAGGTGCCGCAGATAAAGATTCTAGTCGGCGACATTCTCCAGTCCACGGCCCAGACGCTGATCAATACGGTCAATTGCGTCGGCGTCATGGGCAAGGGCATCGCCCTTGAGTTCAAGAACCGCTTCCCCGAGATGCACGAGG
>Ga0256867_10000032_pt1 | contig 48747 bp, 47 predicted proteins | sample RVTome_15_FD_185939 | JGI IMG/M metagenome (GOLD analysis project Ga0256867, IMG submission 185939) | Soil microbial communities from uranium-contaminated site in the Upper Colorado River Basin, Wyoming, United States - RVT150D86 (HiSeq) ... | reverse complement strand
AAAAGTCGTATGACGGAGGTTTTTCCTTCCGCCTTCGGGCTCGTCAGAGCTCGCGGATCTCCACCTTGCGGAACTTCACGACGCCCCTGCCGTACTGAAGAGCAATCGGTCCGCTCTTATATTTCTTGTTGGTGAGCTCGACGGTCTTGACGCCATTCAGGACCACGGTGAGCTTCGGGCCATCCGCCGTGATCTCGTAGGTGTTCCATTTGCCCCCGGCCTTGGGCATCGGGTCCACGTGGGCGAACTTCACGATCGCCCCGGTGCCGAAGGCCGGGTCGGAACGCTGATCGAAGATGTTGGCCTCGTAGCATCTCGAGTCGTTGATGGTTTTCCCATCCAGGCAGCGGAAGTAAATCCCGCTGTTGGCGTCGTCGCTCGCCCAGAACTCCACCCTGAGCTGAAAATTGCTGTAGCTCTTCTTCGTCACCACGAAGCCGTCGGCCTTGCCGATTTTCCGCTCGGCCATGACCATCCCGTCTTCAAGCTTCCAGTCGGCATCGCCGATGAGGTACCACTGGTCAAGGTCCTTGCCGTCGAAGAGCGTGACCCAGTCCCCGCCCGACATCGTTGCACAGCCGAAAACGGTCGACCCGGCGATGAGCAATCCTGCAGTAATGCGCGACATGCGTTTCATGGCGACCTCCTCCCGCGATGAATTTGATTGAGCACTTGCGAAGGCCTTGAGTTCTTCGCTGCTGCCAAATGGTATCAATAAATCCGGGCGGCAGGCCGATGCCGTTCCACGGGCCGGAATTCCCCGGGTTTCCGGGGCAGCCGGCCTGATCGCGCAGGAGCCGGAGGGGATTCGCTGCCAAGGAACTGATTTTTTGATTTTCCTTGTTGGCCGTGTTTCCATTCGCCCTGGCCCGCGAGCCCGGACCGCCGACCATGGCCGTCGACCCGACGCGTATACCCGTAGCCGTGCGCGCCGCCCTGTGGATGGGCGGCGCGCTCTTTTCCTTCGCGCTCATGGCGATCTCGGTGCGTGAGCTCCTGCGCTCCATGGAAGCCTTCGAAGTGCTGTTCCTTCGCAGCGCCGTCTCTCTTCTCATCATGCTCGCCATCCTGCCGCGATTCGGCGGACGCGCGCTTCTCACGCAGCGCTTCGGCTTGCACCTCGTGCGCAACGTGCTGCATTTCGCGGGCCAGTATGCGTGGGTCTTCGCAATCGGCGCGCTGCCGCTTGCGACGGTCTTCGCGATCGAATTCACGATGCCGGTCTGGACCGCCGTGCTCGCCCCCTTCATCCTGAGCGAGCGCCTGAACCGCGGCCGGCTCGTCATGCTCGCCGCCGGCCTTGCGGGGATACTCATCATCCTGCGTCCGGGCCTGCAGCCCGTGCCCCCGGCGGCGCTCGTGATGCTCGCCGGATCGTTCGCGTATGCCTCGACGATGATCGCGACCAAGCGTCTCGCCGGGCATGAGACGGTGTTTGCCGTGCTGTTCTACATGTCGGCGATCCAGCTCCCGCTCGGCCTCGCCTTTGCGATCCCGGCCTGGGTTACGCCCAGCGTCACGGAGCTGCCATGGATCATAGCGGTCGGGGCGACCGGCCTGAGCGCGCACATGTGCCTCACGCGGGCCTTCCGTATTGCCGACGCGACGCTGGTGGTGCCGTTCGATTTTCTGCGGCTGCCCCTGATCGCCGTCGTCGGGATGCTGTTCTATGACGAGCCGCCCGAAGTCGCGGTTTTCCTGGGGGCCGTGGTGATCTTCGCTGGGACGTACTACAGCATCAGACGCGAGGGCCGGCGCCCAAAAGCCGTGAGGGGTTAATCGTGAGTCGTCAATAGAAACTCAACCTGTTGATCTTTCGTTCATTTTAAAGGGGTCCGTGACCTTTCCGCGACCCGCGCGCGGCGGTGGGGCTTCCAAGGCGGACGGGATGTGAGTAGATTGTGACTCAAAAGGAGGAGGTCTCATGAAAGCCAGAACGCTTATTGCGGCCTGCGCCGCCGCTGTCCTGCTCGCTGCCTGCGAGACGACGCCTACCGAACCGCTGCGAGCGAGCGCACAGCTGAAGCCCACCAAGGGCAACAAGACGGTCGGCGAGGTGATCTTTGAACAGGCGGGCAGTAAAGTCCGTGTTCACGTGGCCGTTCAGGCCCTGAAGCCGGGACAGGAGCACGGCTTCCACATCCATGAGGTGGGCGACTGCAGCTCGGGTGACGGCATGAGCGCGAAGGGACACTTCAATCCGTACGGCAAGCCCCACGGGCATTACGGCAGCGCGGAACGCCATGCCGGTGATCTGCCAGCGCTCAAGGCCAACGCGAAGGGGCGCGCCGTTGTGCAGTTCGAGGTCGACACCATCACTTTGGAGCCGGGGCCAGCGAACATCATCGGCCGCAGTGTCATTGTTCACGCCCAACGGGATGACTACAAGACCCAGCCGACCGGCGACGCCGGTGCACGCCTTGCCTGCGGCGTGATCGTTCGCGAATGAAAAATGGGGGCGGTGCCCCCATTTTTTAAGTCAGAAGTCAGAAGGCGGAATGCGAGAGACGAGAGGAGCGCTATGGAGCGTCTCTAGTTCCGACTCTCGACCTTCGCTTTGCACTTAGCCTTCATCCTTCATCCTTCATCCTTCATCCTTCATCCTTCATCCTTCATCCTTCATCCTTCTGACTTGCCGGTGACGGATGACCCGTCACCGGTCACGCCGCCGCGGCTGCGCGCACGCTTTCCGGGACGAACTTCGCCAGCCAGCGCTTGCGCAGGATCAGGTTCTCCTGCCATGCCGCCTCGATGTCGGGAACGGTCGAGGCCTTGACCGACGGCGCGGCGAGCAGCGCGTCTCGCCACGCGGTCAGGCGCTTGAAGTTCTCGAGGATGCCGAGCGGCCGCAGCCGGTCCATGAAGGTATAGCGCTGAAGGAACGGCGCGTAGGCCGCATCGACCAGGGAAAAATCCGCGCCGTTGAAGTACGGACCGGCATTGCCCTGCCTCGTGAGCGCCTCGTCGAGCTTGCGGAAAGGCTCGGCAATCTTCGCGGAACGCGCGGCAAATTCTTCCTCCGAGTCCGAGTACATGGTGCTCGACAATGCGCTGGCGAACGTCGGCACGTAATCGGTCCACGCCCTGTTGCGCGCGCGCGCGATGGGATCCGCGGGGTGCAGCCTGGGGCTGGTGGTCTCTTCGAGGTATTCCGCGATCGCGTTCGACTCGAAAATCGACTCCTTGCCGTCGATCTGCAGGACCGGGACCTTGGAGTGCGGCGAGATCGCAAGAAACCACGCGGGCCGGTTGTCGCGATCGATATAGGCAATCTCGTATGGAACCTTCTTCTCCTGCAGCACGATCGCGGCGCGCTGAACCCAGGGACAGGTCTTGAAGCTGCAGAGCAGGAACTTCGACGGCATGAGGCCTCCGTTGTCGGGTGAATTCGTCCGGGGGCCATAGTCTACCCCCATTCAGCGTTCCTGCCCTCGACAGTGTATGATCGCTTTGACAGCACCCCGAATAAAGGAATCCACGCCAGGTGCAGAGGACACGTCGGCGCAGAAGTGTGGAGCATCGGCCGCCGCAGCGCCACCCGCCGGCCGAGCTGAAGGCGATCAGTGCCGTGGTGGACCCGCAGTACACGCCCTTCGAGGACGAGCGCTTTCGCGCACTTGTTCAGAACCTCGCCGACATCATCACCATCCATCGCGAGGACGGCACCACGATCTTCGAGTCGTCCTCAGCCGCGCGCATCCTCGGCTACGGACCCGACGGCCTCATCAACCGCAATCCATTCGACGCCATCCACCCCCGCGACCGGCCGGCGGTCCAGGCGGGCTTCCGGGCGCTGGTCGCGGGTCTGACGATCACCGACCCGATCGAGTTCCGTTTTCGCCACGCGGAAGGCCGGTGGATCCATCTCGAGGGCGTCGGCACGAACCTTCTCAGGGAAGCCGGAATCGGCGGCATCGTGCTGACCTCGCGCGACATCACCCAGCGCAAGCTGGCGGAGCAGCGCATCCGCCACGTCGCGCACCACGACGCGTTGACCGGCCTGCCGAACCGCTCGCTGCTGCGGGACCGGCTCACGCAGGCGCTCACGCGCGCGCACCAGCGCGGGGAGCTTGTTGCGGTGCTCTTCATCAACCTCGATCGCTTCAAGACGGTCAACGACTCGCTCGGACACAGCGAGGGAGACGAGCTGCTGAGAAAAGTGAGCGCCCGGCTGCGCGGCTGCCTGCGGGATACCGACACGCTGGCGCGTTTCGGCGGGGACGAGTTCGTAGCGATCATCGCGGGCGCCGACGATCTGCCGGTCGCAGTGGCGGTGCAGACGATCCTGCAGGTCTCCACCGAGCCGTACGATGTCGCGGGTCAGCCGGTCGTCGTCACCGCGAGCATCGGCGTCGCCATGTATCCAGGGGACGGCCGCGACCCGGATTCCCTGCTTCGAAACGCGGATGCCGCGATGTCCGCCGCCAAGGCTACGGGACAGGGAAGCTTCCGGTTTTTCACCTCCGACCTCAACGCGCGCGCTCATGAGAGCCTGCAGCTCGAGGCCGGGCTGCGCGCGGCGATCCGGACCCGCTCCTTCCAGCTTGCCTATCAGCCCAAGGTCGATCTCGCCACGCACGCCATACGCGGCGCCGAGGCCCTGCTGCGCTGGACGCACGATGGGCGCGCCGTGCCGCCGAGCGCGTTCATCCCCATCGCGGAGGAGGCGGGCCTCATCGTGCAGATCGGGGAGCAGGTGCTCGAGATGGCATGCCGGCAGTGCGCGCTGTGGCGAAGCCAGGGGCTCGAGTTTCCCGTGGCAATCAACCTCTCGCCGCGGCAGTTCCGCCAGCAGGATCTGCCCGCCACGATCGCCCGGATGCTCGAGCAGACGGGCCTTCCGCCGCAGTGTCTCGAGCTCGAGATCACCGAGAGCACGTTCATCGATGACCCGGAGCCCGTTGCCGCCGATATCGCCAGCCTGCGGCGCCTGGGAGTCGCGATCTCCATCGACGATTTCGGCACGGGCTTCGCGAGCCTGAACTACATCCGGCGCTTCAGCTTCGACGTGCTGAAGATCGACCGCAGCTTCATCGAGGGCCTTCCGGGCGAGCCGGGACATGCCGCCATCGTCGAGGCCGTGATCACGCTGTCGAACAGCCTGGGCATCCAGGTGGTCGCCGAAGGCGTGGAAACGGCAGAGCAGGTCGCGGTGCTGAGCGCCTACGGCTGCAAGATGGCGCAGGGTTATTTCTTCAGCCCGCCAGTGAGCGCTCAGGCGTTCACCGAGCTCGTGATGCGGCAGCCGTTCGCGACGCTGCCCGGGCTCGTCTAAGCTCCGATTCGCCGCGCTTACGGGGTGTTCCTCTGCCGGCGCACGCGCCGGGGCCCGCCATGCTTCATAATGCGCGAATCGTGAATGGTGAATGGTGAATGAATCGCTATTCTCACGGTGTAGCCAGCGCCTGCTTCTCACTGCTTGCGATCTTCCTCGCACCGCCGGCGTCCGCGCAGGCGCCGTTGCCGGAGATCGGGACGCGGGCCGCGGCGCTCGCGGCGCTCGAGAACGACGACGCGCGATACCGGGCAGCCGGGGTGCTCTACCTCGGGCGCACCGGGCTTGCGACGGACGGGCCGCTGCTGGTGAGGCGGCTCGTCGACGACAATCCGTTCGTGCGCGCCTTTGCCGAGCAGAGCGTGTGGCGCGTCTGGAGCCGCTCGGGCGACCCCGAGACCGACCAGTTGCTCGCCGCGGGCGTGGAGGAGATGGAGCTGGGCCTCTACAGCGAGGCGATACACACGTTCAGCAACGTAATCGAGCGCAAGCCGGATTTCGCCGAAGGCTGGAACAAGCGCGCGACCGCGCTCTACCTGGCGGGTGATCTGCGCCGCTCGCTTGCCGACTGCGGCGAGGTGATGAAACGCAACCCGCAGCACTTCGGCGCGTTGTCCGGCTACGGCCAGATCTACTTCCGGCTCGAGGAGTACGAGAAGGCGATCGAGTTCTTCCAGCGCGCGCTCGAGGTGAATCCAAACCTTACTGGCCTCGAGACGGCCATCCGCGGCATTGAGAAGCTGCTGCGCGAGAAGCGCGGACGCTCCATCTAGATCGAGCTGATGGAGAGCGCTCCCATGAGCGACAGCGCATTCGAACGGGTGCGCGAACGGGTGGACGCCGTGTACCGGGAGGAGTCGCGCCGCGTATTCGCCACCCTCGTTCGCCTTCTCGGCGACTTCGATCTCGCCGAGGAGGCGCTGCACGAGGCGTTCCGCGCGGCGCTGGAGCAGTGGCCGCGGGACGGCGTGCCCGCGAATCCGCGCGCGTGGCTGGTGTCGGCCGGCCGCTTCAAGGCCATCGACGGCGTGCGCCGGAGCGCCCGCTTCGAGCCGCTCGGTGCGGACGCCGAGGACATCGCGTCGGACCACGACCCCGCATCGTGGGGAGCCGGGGACATCGAGGATGACAGGCTGAGGCTCATCTTCACCTGCTGCCATCCAGCGCTTCCGCCGGACGCGCAGGTGGCGCTGACGTTGCGCGAAGTGTGCGGGCTCACGACGGAGGAGATCGCGCACGCCTTCCTCACCGCGCCGCCCACGCTCGCGCAGCGTATCGTGCGCGCCAAGAACAAGATCCGCGACGCGAAGATCCCCTACGAGGTGCCCTCGCCGGATGAGCTGCCTGACCGCCTCGACAGCGTGCTGCGCGTGATCTACCTCGTGTTCAACGAAGGCTACGCCGCATCGTCGGGAACAGCACTCACAAGGCACGATCTCTCGGGCGAGGCGATACGCCTTGCGCGGCTGCTCGCGCAGCTCTTGCCGCAGCCCGAGGTGAGCGGACTTCTGGCGCTGATGCTGCTGCACGAGTCACGCCGCGCTGCCCGAGCCTCGGAAGCCGGGGATCTCATCTTGCTGGAGGACCAGGATCGCTTGCAGTGGAGCAGTGAGCTCATCGCGGAAGGCACCGCGCTCGTGGAGCGCGCCCTCGCTTCGCGCCGCGCCGGGCCGTACACGCTCCAGGCCGCGATCGCCGCGGTGCATGCCGAGGCGGCAACGGCTGCTGCGACGGACTGGGCGCAGATCGTGGCCCTCTACGACGTGCTAGCACGCGTCGAACCTTCGCCCATCGTGGAGCTCAACCGCGCGGTGGCGGTGGCAATGCGCGACGGACCCGCGGCCGGGCTCGTACTGATTGAGACGATACTCGCGCGCGGCGATCTCGCTGATTACCGCTTTGCGCACGCAGCGCGGGCGGATCTCTGCCGCAGGCTGGGAAAAATGGAGGAAGCCCGCGTGTCCTACGAGCGAGCCCTCGCCCTCACCCGCGGGGAGCCGGAGCGGCGCTTTCTCGAGCGGCGGCTCGCCGGGCTCGCCTCGAAGTGAGGCGTGATCGGTGATGGGTGATGAGTGATGGGTGCCGCCCCACATCCATAACGAATCATCTTCCGGGGATGTCGATTTCGGCCATCCCCGATCGACTATGGGATGAAGGCGGCTGTTGCCGGTGGCGCGGAAGAAAGCAGCGGCGTTTACATTCAAGGAGTTAGGAACATGCGATTCATGATCATCGTGAAGGCCACCAAGGACTCCGAGGCGGGTGTGCTGCCGGACGAGAAGCTGGTCTCCGACATGGCGACCTACCACGAGGAGCTGCAGAAAGCCGGCATTCTGCTTGATGGCTCCGGACTCCAGCCAAGCTCAAAAGGCTGGCGCATCCGGTACTCCAAGGGAACACGAACGGTGGTGGACGGACCCTTCGCAGAGACCAAGGAGCTTGTGGCCGGCTACACGCTCATCCAGGCGAAATCGAGGGAAGAGGCCCTCGAGTGGACAAAACGCTTCCCCAATCCGGCGATTGCCGGAAAGGACGGCGAGATCGAGGTCCGGCAACTCTTCGAGCTGGAGGATTTCGAGCCCTCGCTGGGCATGAAATCGGAGGCGATCCAGCGCTTTCGCGAGCTGGACGCGAAATCGAAAAGTGACCTGAAATAGAGAAACGTCATGCTCAAGATTATCGGTATCATCGCAGCGGTTTTCATCGCGGGCGTTCTGGTTCTCGCCGCCATGAAGCCCGACACGTTCCGTGTCGAGCGAGCGGCCAGCATCAAGGCACCGCCGGAGAAAGTCTTCGCGCTGATCAACGACTTCAAGCGCTGGGACGCCTGGTCGCCCTGGGAAAAAAAGGATCCCGCCATGAGGCGGACCTTCGGTGCCGCGACCAGCGGCAAGGGCGCGACCTACGCTTGGGACGGGAACAAGGACGTCGGACAGGGCAGCATGGAGATTGTCGAGGCGGTCCCTTCGAGCAAGGTCGCACTCAGGCTCGATTTCGTAAAACCTTTCGAGGCGCACAATACGGTCGAGTTCCGGCTCGAGCCAAAGGGTGGTGCGACGAACGTCACGTGGGCCATGCAGGGCCCGGTACCGTACTTCGCGAAGATCATCCACGTCTTCATCGACATGGACAAAATGGTCGGCACGGACTTCGAGGCGGGCCTGGCCGCCATGAAGGCCGCCGCCGAGATTTCGTAACCCGTTTCACTGGGAAGGGGCCGCACGATGAAATACCTTTGCCTCGTGTATCTCGACGAAAAGCGGCTCGACGAGCTGCCCGACGAGGACTGCGTCGAATTCGACACCGCGATCCGCAGGAGCGGTCACTGCGTCGCCTCGGAGGCCCTCGAGTCCGTTCAGACGGCGACAACCGTGCGGGTACGGAACGGCAAGGTTTCGGTCACGGACGGCCCCTTCGCCGAGACGAAGGAGCAGCTTGCGGGGTTCTACATGATCGAGGCGAAGAACCTCGACGAGGCGATCCAGATCGCCTCGAGGATTCCGCCGGCGCGCGTGGGCAGTATCGAGGTGCGGCCGGTGCGGCCGATCCGGGAGACGGTCGCGACGGCAAAGGCAAATGCAGCCGCCGATGAACGCCCAGCCCTCACTCCTTCCCTCTCTCCCAAGGGGAGAGAGGAAGCAATTGCCTCCCTTCTCCCCCCGGGAGAAGGGTCGGGGATGAGGGATTGAACGCCGATATCAGAAGGAGCGGGTAATGAAACGCAAAACCAGGAAAGCACCGGCAGGACGAAAGCGCGCCACTCGCGCGCGGCGCACATTGGTGATGGTCGCGACGCGCAAGGGGGCGTGGCTCTACCACGGAGACGCGGCGCGCAGGACGTGGCGCGCGGACGGCCCGCATTTCCTCGGGCACGTCGTGAGCCACCTCGTGCTCGACCCGCGCGATGGCCGCACGCTGCTTGCAGCGGCGAAGACCGGCCATCTCGGGCCGACGATCTTCCGGTCCGCGGATCTCGGGCGCACGTGGAAGGAAGCGGCGCAGCCGCCCGCGTTCGCGAAGGTGCCGGAGGGGCAGACCGGCCGCGCTGTCGATCACACGTTCTGGCTCACCCCGGGCCGCGCCGCGGACCGGGACGTCTGGTACGCGGGAACCTCGCCGCAGGGCCTGTTCCGATCCCGCGATGGCGGCGTGACGTGGGAGCCGTTCTCGATCATCAACGACGATCCCCAGTTCCGGGAATGGATGGGCACGGTGCAGGATGGAACGCCGGACGGTCCAAAGCTGCATTCGGTCATCGTCGATCCCCGCAACGGCTCGCATTTCTACATCGCGATGTCGGGCGGCGGCGTGCATGAATCGGTCGATGGCGGCCGCACGTGGAAAACGCTCATCAAGGGGCTCGACGTCGTCGAAGGGTTCGGGTTTGATCCGTTGAAGCCCACCTTCCACGACCCGCACTGCATCCGGATCTGTCCGACGAATCCCGACCGCTTGTATCAGCAGAATCACTGCGGCATCTACCGGCTCGACCGCCCGTCCGACACCTGGGTGCGCATCGGCAGGACCATGCCAAAGCAGGTGGGCGACATCGGCTTTCCGCTCGTGGTGCATCCGCGGGATGCGGATACCGCCTGGGTCTTTCCGATGGACGGCACGCAGGTCTGGCCGCGCACGAGCCCGGACGGCAGGCCTGCGGCCTATGTCACGCGCAACGGCGGGAAGACCTGGCAGCGCCTTGATGCTGGCCTGCCGAAGAAACAGGGATGGTGGACGGTGAAGCGCCAGGCCATGACGGCAGACGCCTCTGACCCCGTGGGCCTCTACTTCGGGACGACGAGCGGCGAACTGTGGACGAGCCGCGACGAAGGTCACCGCTGGACGTGCATGGCGCGGCACCTGCCCGAGATCTACGCCGTCGAAACCGCGACGCTCGCCTGAGACGGAAGCTTTCAGGCACCCGGTACAAGGCATAAGCAGCACTGTCAGAGCCTGAAACCTGATTCCCGAATGAGAGTGCTCATTCCCAGCGCACTGCGCTCCTATACCGAGCGGGGCGAGACCGAGGCGGAAGGCCGCAATCTGGCCGCGCTGCTCGTTGACCTCGAGCGCCAGTACCCGGGCATCCGCTTTCGCATCATCGACGAGCAGGACCGGATCCGGCGGCACATCCGGATCTTCGTCAATGGTGACCAGGCGCGCGACCTCGCGCAGCCCCTCGACGCCAGGGACGAAGTCATCATCGTTCAGGCTCTCAGCGGGGGGTAGCCGCGCAAATCGTCGTTGTCGATTTCGGCAGGTTCCGGACGACAATGAGTAAGCAATGGTCCAGAACGGAGGCTTGTATGGCTCGGTACGTAGACGGTTTTATCCTTCCGGTTCCGAAGAGGAAGCTGCAGGCTTATCGCCGCATGGCGCAGACAGCGGGAAAGGTCTGGCGCGACCACGGCGCGCTCGAGTTCCGCGAGTGCGTGGCTGACGACGTCAAGGTCGGGAAATGGACGTCGTTTCCCCGCAGCGTCAAGCTGAAGAAAAGCGAGACGGTGTTCTTTTCCTATATCGTGTTCAAGTCGCGCGCGCATCGCGACCGCGTCAACGCCAGGGTGATGAAGGACCCGCGCATCACCGGCATGGGCGATATCAAGGACATGCCTTTCGACGCGAAGCGCATGATCTACGGCGGGTTCAAGATCCTGGTGGATCTTTAAAAGGATGAAGGATGAAGGATGAAGCTTCGCCGTTGGGAGAGACGATGAAATACCTGCTGTTGTGCTGCTTCAATGAGAAGCAATGGACTGCGATTCCGGAGCCGCAGCGCGAGGCGATCATGCGCGACTACGGCGCGCTGCTGCAGAGCCTCGACGGGAGCGGCCAGCACCTGGCTTCCGGCAAGCTGCAGCCCGCGGCGACCGCCGCCACCGTTCGCAGCCGGAACGGAAAGGCGGTCGTCAGCGACGGGCCTTTCGCCGAGACCAAGGAGCAGCTCGGCGGCTATCACCTGATCGAGTGCACGGATCTGGACGAGGCGATCTCCATTGCGAAGCGGTTCCCGACGCTTCCTTTCGGCGGCGCGGTCGAGGTCCGCAAGCTCGAAACGTAGCGAGGGTCGGCAATATGCTTGACGATGCTCGCCCCCTCACCCCTTCCCCCTCTCCCGAGCGGAGAGGGGAAATGGACAGCGGTAAACGGTTAGTCAACCGTCTACCGAAGCTCGATAGGGAGTCGTCATGAAATATGTGTGCCTCGGATACATCGAGCCGGGCAAGCTGGAGGGCCTGGCCGAGGGCGAGCGCAACGCCCTCGTGGACGCGTGCTTCGCCTACGACGACGTGCTGCGCAAGAACGGCCACTTCGCAGGAGGGGACGGGCTGCAGCCCCCCGGCAGCGCGGTTACGCTGCGTTTCCGCAATGGCAAGGTCGCCGTCACCGACGGGCCCTACGCCGAGACCAAGGAGCAGATCGGCGGCATCCTGATCCTCGAGGCGAACGATCTCAACCACGCCATTCAGCTGATGTCGAAGCACCCGGGCGTGCGCGCGGGTCCGTTCGAGATCCGTCCGGCCGCCGATCTTACGGGCATGATCCGCGACAGCGAGCTGCGCCGCGGAAAAGCATGAAGGTCTGCGTCACACAACGCTTCAGGGCGCTGCCCGAGCGCGTTTTTGACGCCTGGCTGGATCCGAAGACGGCGGGCACGTGGCTCTTCGCGACCGCGTGGCGTCCGATGTCCCGCGTCGAGATTGATGCGCGCAAGGGAAGGCCGTACCGTCTCGCGGATGGGAAGGGCGCCGAGTACAGCGGCAAGTATATCGAGATCGCCCGGCCCCGACGCCTCGTGTTCACCCTCTTGATGGAGAACAGCCCGAAAGTCATTACCCGCGTGCGTGCAGAGATTGTCCCGCTCAGGTCGGGTTGCGAGCTCAGGCTGGTCCATGAGAACGTGCCAGCGGTCTACGCGAACCGCGTCGAGAACCGCTGGACCGGGATGCTCTACGGGCTCGACGCAATGCTATCGTCTTCCCCATGCAGATTCACATGCCGGACCCGGAGTTCACCACCTCGCAGCGCTCGCGCGCCAACTTCTGGCTCGCTGCAAAGATTGCATTGGGCTTTGTCGCGGTGCTCTGGGCGGTCGAGTTCCTGAACGTGGTGCTCGGTCTCGAGCTGCAGCGCTTTGGCGTCCGGCCCCGCGAGCCCGCGGGCCTGCCCGGCATCTTGCTCGCGCCGCTGCTGCACGGTGGCCTGCCGCATCTGATTTCCAACTCGGTGCCGCTGCTCGTGGTGGGAACGGGGATGCTTTATCTCTATCCGAACTCGGCGCTCAAGGTGCTGCCGGCGGTCTACCTGGGACCCGGCGTCGCGGTGTGGCTCTTCGGCAGCGCATCCTCGGTTCATATTGGCGCGAGCGGCCTGGTCTACGGGCTCGTGGCCTGCGTATTCACCGGTGGCTTGATCCGCCGGGACCGGCGCGCGATCGCAGCATCGATGCTGGTCTACTTTTTGTACGGCACGCTGGTCTGGGGCGTGTTCCCGATCAAGCCCGGTGTTTCCTGGGAAACGCATCTTGCCGCCGCGCTGATCGGGCTCGCCATGGCGGTAGCGTTTCGGCACTACGACATCCCCCCGCGCAAGCGCTACGACTGGGAAGACGAGCCGGGCGGCGAAGAGTCGACGCGTGATTCGAGTGACGAATCACCGGGCCCGCCGCCCTAAAGGCGGAAAAAGTACTGCCGGTCGTTGCTATTTTCGACTTTCGACGTCCGCCATTCGACATTGACCTCGGCGTTCTCGGCGTCTCGGCGGTTCAATACTGTCCTGCTTCCGCCTTTCGACTTCAGGGAGCGCCCGGTCAGGGGCGGTGCAGCGTTGGCAGTTCGTGCGTGAAGACGCGCCGGCCATGCTTGAATCCAATCACGGGTTGCGCCACCGTCGCGACCACTTCTGCCGGTGAGCTCGCGTTCCAGACGATAAGGTCGGCGGGGTTGCCGACCGCGATGCCGTAATCGCCCCGGCGCATGATCCGGGCCGGGCGCTCCGTCAGCATCGAGAAGCACTCGGCGAGGTCGTGCTCCGTGCCGCGTTGAACGACGTTTGCGTACAGGTTCGCGATGCGCACGAGGGAGCAATCGCCGTAAGGCGTGAACGGGTTCAGCACGTTGTTGGTCGCTATCGAGCAGTTCGCGCCCTCGGCGAGCAGCGCGTTCGCGTCCGCGACCCCGCGGATGACGTTGTGCTCGAGATGGCGCCCGCTCGTAAAGAGATCAGTCGCGGGCAGCACGCTGACGGCGACGCCGGAGTCGGCGAGCCGTCGGCCGAGCGCTGCCAATTCCGCTGGCGGAAGGCACGAATACTTGTTGCCGTGGCCGATCGCCACGCGCCCGCCCCAGCCGATCTCGTCGGTCAGGTCGCAGACCTGATGGATCGCCATGTCGTGCGTCGTGTAGCCGCCGTCGAGATGGATGTCGACGTCGACGTCGAACGCCTTCGCGAGCGCGAAGATGCGACGGATCTGCCCCGGGCCGTCCGCGTCATAGCGCGGGGCACCCCCGACGACCGGCGCCCCGCGTCTCAGCGCCGCAACGACATTGGCCTCGGCGCCGGGAACGTTGGTCCAGCCTTCCTGGAGAAAGACGCAAAGCTGCAGGTCGATCGCCCAGGCGTAATCCTCCGCCAGGCGCTCGAGGGCGTCGTAGGCCCGCAGGCCGACGTTGGGGTCGACCTCGACGTGGGTCCGCATGTGTCCGACGCCGTTCAGCAGGCACTGCTCGAGCGTACCGCGCGCGCGCGCGTACACGTCCTCGACCGTGAACGTGTGTTTGATGTCGGAAGTCCGCTTCATGTAGTCCGTCGCGCGGCGGTCGGGGAGCGGGGCGACGCGGTCGAGAATCCGCGACTTGTCCAGATGAAAATGACTCTCCACGAGGCCGGGCGACACGAAGCGCCCACCCGCATCCACGTTCTCGCCCTCGCTGGCAACCCGGGGTTCGATGGCGGCGATTCGTCCGTCCGCGACCGCGATGTCGACCGTCGCGCCGGGGCCGCGGCCACTCACGAGCCGTGCATTGCGCAGGATCAGTTCAGAAGCCATGTCGGCACCTCAGCGGGCATCCAGAGAAAATGGGAACAGACTCCAAAGAATTTATCGGGAGCCAACAGACTCCAACTCCAATGGTCAGCAGAAACGATTGATCGAGTCTGACCCTGTTTTTTCGCTTTCCTGTTCTTGTTGACAAACGATGGCGGCCCTGGCGTCCTGGCGGTTCAGCCCTGCCTTCCTTTCGACTTCAGCCGACCGTTTTGTACCAGGGATGCGGGTGCCCGGGCACCTTGACGCGCAGGGCATAGACGGAGGTGTGCGCGCAGCAGAAGAGCGTGCAGAGGTCCGCGCCGCCAAACGCGAAGTTCACCGCCTGCTCGGGAAAGCTGATGATGCCGACACGCTTCCCGTCCGGCATGAAGACCCAGATCCCGCCCGGGCCGGTGCAGTAGACGCGGCCCTGGGCGTCGACCTTCAGCCCGTCGGGAGCGCCGGGGAGACTGCCCTCGCTCATATCGGCGAAGATGCGCCGTCCCGTCATGTTACCGTCCGCGCCGACCGCGATGGCGTGGATGTATTTCGTCGAACGCGTGTTGGCCACGTAAAGCGTGCTCTCGTCGGGCGAGAACGCAAGGCCGTTGGGATATTCGCAATGCGCAACCACGTTGATGGTGCCGTCGGGCGAGATGCGATAGACGCGCGCGCCATCCCACAGATTGTCGATGCCGGCCGGTCCAGGAATCTCACGCCGGTTGTAGGGCACGCGCTTGTCGGGGTCGGTGAAGTAAAGGCTGCCGTCCGAGCGGCAGACGATGTCGTTGGGCCGGTTGAAACGCCCGCCCTGAAACCGCTCGGCAATCGGCTCGGCCTTGCCGTCCTGGCCGATGCGCACGACGCGCCGCGCGTCGCCTTCGCACAGGATCAGGTGCCCCTGGAGGTCGAAGGTCGTGCCGTTCCCGCCAGCCGTTTCCCTCACGACTTCCGGCGCCTGGCCGGGCGTGAGCCGGTAGAGCTTGTTCTGGCGAATGTCGACGAAATGCCAGAAACCTTCCGGATGCCAGAGCGGGCCTTCGGTGAAGATGAAGCCGGTTGCGAGGCGCTCGGCCTCGGTGGAGTCGAGGACATCGGGGAGAGCGTTGGCGGCGGGCATGTTCTTCTTCCTTTGGCAGTGGGACCCGGGTGTGGAAAGTCTAAAGCCTCACCGCCATGACGCCAAGACCGCTCTTTGGCGAAAAGCGAGAGGTGAAAGGCGGAAGTAAGGAAACACTGAACCGCCGAGACGCCGAGGCAGAAGTTGCAGATCAAAGCGCTGGGTAGTTTTCCTTCGCCTTCCGCCTTGCCGTGTCCTGGCCACAGGGCTGGTAATCTGGAGTAAAGTGGCCTTTATTATCGGCACCGGGTGATCAGGAGGAAGGAATATGACGCTGAAGCTCAACCACCTTCATCTCAAGACGCAGGATCCGGAGAAGACGGCGAAGTTCTACGTTGACAATCTCGGCGCGACGGTCGTGAGCCAGTCGCCGAGCGGCGGCTACCGGCTCGACCTGCACGGGCTTTCGCTCAACGTCACGAACTTCCTCGAGAAGCAGGCGCGCGAGCAGAAGTACGGCATGGAGCATATCGCCATCGATACCGACGAGCTCGATGCGCTGGTGGAGAAGCTCAAAGCCCAGGGCATCAGGATCCTCGAGCAGACCGTGGTCTCGGGCGGCCGGCGGGTGTGCTTTTTCGAAGGGCCGGACGGCGTTCAGCTCGAGTTCATCGAGATGAAACCGTAACGAACGCAGGCCGGCCGCGGGTCGCCGCTTTCGACCGGTAGACGCAAAGGCCCCGCCCCGGCGGGGTCTTTGCGTTCACAGCACGGGTATTGTTACAGGACGTCCGATAGGTCTCAGGCAGCCACGCGGATGCCGTAGTCGTTGGAATCCGACTGGTCAGGGATTGCGCTGTCACCGTCCGCTTTGGCAACCCGGATCCCGTAATCGAGGGAATCCGATTGGGTAAAGGGGTTAACGTTTCGGCGCCATCCCCCCTATACGGCGCGAGTGCCCGTGTGGATTCAACTCAGGGAACGGCGACGAACGCCATCCAACGGATCAGCGGCCGGGCTGCGCCCGGATGCATCGCCGCGCGAGGTAGCGCCTGATCGTGTCGACATCGAGCCGGGTTCCAGCGAGCCCTACATGCCCGTCCGGACGCAGCAGGTAATAGGCTGGCCCCGCGATGCCGGCGCGGGCGAGCTCGCGCTCGTTGTGTTTGGTGTCGGGGATCTCGCGCGTTTGCAGCAGGTCGCCGAGGCCGGGTGCCGGATCCCGGGGCGCGGGCTGCCCGATCACGAGCAGATTGAAGCGCGTGTCGTCGAGCTGCCCGAAGAAATCCTCGATCGGGCCGTTTTCGCGCAGCGTGAGCTGCAGCCACGGAAACCGGTCTCCCGCGCGCGGCGCCGTTTCAGGCACTCCGCGAAGCGTCTGCGAGAGGGAGCTCCGCCGGTAGCGGATGCCGATCTGGGAAATGGTGCGGAAGGCAAACCTCCGCACCCGCTCGCGGGTCATCGCAAACGCGGCGAGCCGCGCCAGGAGGCGCGTGCGGATCATTTCGGCGAGCCAGCTGTCGGAGACCACCAGCATGAATGCGCGGTCCGTGGTGCGAAGCAGCCGCTGCGCGACCGGGCGGCGCTCCATTTCGTAGGTGTCGAGCAAGGCGCTGTCCGCGCGGCTGGCGATGACAAGCGCGAGCTTCCACGCCAGGTTGTAGGCATCCTGAAGTCCGGTGTTCATTCCCTGGCCGCCCGCGGGGCTGTGGATATGCGCGGCATCGCCGAGGAGAAAGCAGCGCCGGTCGCGGAAACGCCCGGCGCAGCGGTGGTGGATGCGGTAGGTCGAGAACCAGCTGCACACCTTGAAATCGAGCGTGGATCCGGCCTCGTGGCGTAGCGCGGGGATCACGTCCTCGAAGCGCAGATCGTCGCGGCCGCGCAGGGGATCGGGCAGGATGCCTACCACCCGCCAGTGGTCGGTGCCGCGCAGCGGGAAGAGCAGATGGAAGCCGTCGCGCCACAGGTAAACGTTGACCTCGCTCGGCACCATGGGTCCCGTCGCCTCGGTGTCCGCGACGAAGAACACGTGCTCGTAGGGCGCCCCTGGGAACGGGATCCGGCTTTGCTCGCGCACGATGCTGCGCGCCCCGTCGCAGCCCGCCAGGTAAGCAGCCGTCACCTCGCGCATCGTGCCATCGGGCGTCCTGAGCGTTGCGGTGACGCGGTCCGCTTGCTGCCCGAAGGAGACGAGCTCGGTATTCCATTGCACGCTCATGCCTCTCTTGCGCAGGTGCTCGCCCATGATGAGCTCGTTGTCGTCCTGTCCCAGCATCAGAACGAACGGAAACGGGCTCAGGCTCTTGCCGATGTCTCCCAAGGGGATGCGCGCCGTGTGCCGCCCTTCAGCCCACAGATTGGCCCCGGTGCCACGCTGGCCCAGCTCGAGCGCGCGATCGGCGATGCCGAGTTTCGAGTAGATTTCGAGCGTGCGCGCCTGCACCGCGACCGCGCGCGTCTCCTGCGCGGGTCCTGAATGCCGATCGATGATGAGCGCTGGCACGCCGCGGCGCCCGAGCTGATTGGCGAGCATGAGCCCGGTCGGACCGGCGCCAACGATGAGGACATCGCAGTCCAAATGACCCTTCGCGGCACGAACGCTGTGGATGCTCATAGGATACAGACAGCGGGGGTAACATGCGTTGGACGAAACGGGGTCAGACTCGATTTCCTGTTTCCGGTTGCCAGGTCATTTTCAGAAAGTCGAGTCTGACTCCGTCTCTCCGTCTCTCCGTCTCTCGGGGTTTCTGCTATTCTCGACCGCTCGGATGCCCCCCCAAGCTTCACACGCTGCCGAGGAGGAGTCGCGGCAGTTTCCCTACTGGCGCCGCAACCTGCGCGCGCTGCCGCTCGCGAACCTGCTCTGCGGGCTGGGTTTCTCGCTCGCGTGGCCGTTCCTGCCGCTGATGGTGCGCGAACTCGGGGTGCGGGAGAACCTCGAGACCTGGGTCGGCTACATGCTGCTCGTGTTCTACCTGGTGAGCTTCGCCGTCAATCCGATCTGGGGCGGCATCGCCGATCACTACGGACGCAAGCTCATGGTGCTGCGCGCCATGCTCGGCATGGGCGGCGCCATGATGCTGGTGCCGTTCGCCACCACGCCGATCTGGTTCGCGAGCTTCATCATGCTGATCGGCGTGTTCAACGGCTTCACGCCGGCAGGCGTGGCGCTGCTCGTGGCCAACACGCCGCCCAACCGGATCGGCAGGGCGATCTCGCTCGCGCAGACCGGCGGAATGGTGGGACAAGCGCTGGGGCCGGCCCTGGGTGCGGTGATCGCCGCAGCGATCGACCGCCCGCACTGGCTGTTCTGGATCAGCGGCGGTCTCATGTTGAGCGGCGGAGCGCTGGTTGCGCTGTTCGTGCGCGAAGTGAAGCAGCTCGCGCCCGGTCCCTGGCGGCCGCACTGGCTCGCGAGCCTGCGCGACCTGCTGGCGGTGCCGCGCATCGGGCTGCTCTTTCTGCTGGCGTTGCTCTTTTCGGTGATGTGGTACGGCAGCGTGACCAACATCAGCCTCTTCGTGCTGCAGCTGCTCGAGGTGCAGGGGGCGGACCCCGGCCGCGAGGCGTTCTGGGTCGGCGCCGCGGCGGTGGCCATCGCGCTTTCGATGCTGGTTGCGCTGCCCTTCTGGGGGCGCATGCAGGATCGCATCGGACCCGCGCGCGTGCTGACGTTCGCCGCCGCGGCGACTGTCATCACGCACCTGCCGCTGCTGGTGCTGCAAACGCCGCTGCAGCTCGTGCTGGCGCGGGTGGCATTCGGACTCACCGCGGCCGGGATGCCCACGGCCGTCTTCGCGCTGCTCCGCATTTACGCGCCGCCGGGCATGGACGCGCGCGCGATCTCCTATGCGACCGCTTTTCACTTCTTCGGCATGGGGCTGGCGCCCTTCGTTGCCGGCCTCATCGCCCCCGTCATGGGGATGCGTACCTACTTCGCCCTGACCATTGTCCTCATGGTTTGCGGCCTGGTGCTCTGGCTTCGCCCGACACGGGCCGGGCGAAGCCGGTGATGGACCGTGCTGGTTGCCGGTGCCTCAAAGGGGTCCCGCGGGAGGCCACATCCAGTTCGCATTACCTTCCGTAAAAGGGTAAGGCCGCCGTGCTGAGGGCACGGGCCAGCCAGTCGATTACGGAGGGCAAGCGCATGACCCCGGCCGGGGCCGAGACCGTTCGCATTCACTCGCTGCTCGTCAGAGTCACCCATTGGACGAACGCGCTCGCCATCCTCCTCATTGAAGCACATCGGCGCCGACCTTGCCGCCAAGTACGTGGGCTTCCGGTGCGCGGACAGGTACTACACCAGCATCGACATGCCGACGGCGCTGCACCCGCAGACGCTGCTCGCTTTCCGTTTCGCGGACGAGATCCTGCCGGCGCCGTTCGGCTTTCCGATGAAGCTGCGCATTCCGACCAAGCTCGGTTTCAAGAATCCCAAGCACATCGTCGCGATCTTCGTGACCAACGAGTATCCGGGCGGCTACTGGGAGGACCAGGGCTACAACTGGTTCAGCGGGTCGTAACGGGTGAGGCGTGAGGCAGCACCCGTGATTCGAAACGGCGTGGGGCCAACGGGCTCCACCTCGTGGTTTTTTCTCAACTGTGAAAGGAGATGGAGCATGAAGAAGCTGATGATTGCCGCGCTTGCCTGTTGCGTATCGCTCGCCGCGGGAGGCGCCTACGCCCAGTACGGGAAGGCGGACCCCATGGACAAGGGGGACGCGATGAAGAAGGAGGCCATGGGGAAGGGCGATACGATGAAGACCGACACCATGGGCAAGGGTGATACGATGAAGAAGGACGCCATGGGAAAGGGCGACACGATGAAGACCGACACCATGGGCAAGGGTGATACGATGAAGAAGGACGCCATGGGCAAGGGCGATATGATGAAGGACGAAATGAAAAAATAAGGCGGTCATACCCGACCGCGCCGGAGAAAGGCGCCTGAAGCAGGCGACCCGGTTCCGGCCAGACGCACCCCGCCGGCGCGGCCGGCTACGCGCAAGACAGAAGGGCCCAGCGTGCGCGGGGCTTTTTTGCGCCGACCGCCCGGGAATCCTGTGGGGCTGGCTCCCCGGCGACGGACGCAACAGGGCCGCCGACCGGCTCGTCTACAATACCCGTGGAGACGGATCAGGGCGGCCCGGCGGGGCCGCGAAGGGGAGTGTTTCAATGGTCACCACGAGCGAGAAGCACCGCATTACCGACATCGATGCACTTGAAAAACTCTACGGCGCGCCGTACGGCGCCGCGGTCGAGAAGGAGATCGACTATCTCCATCCGCACTATCGGAGGCTCATCGCGGCGTCGCCCTTCTTCGTGCTCGCCACCGGGGGCCCCGATGGCATGGACGCGTCCCCGCGCGGCGATGCGCCGGGCTTCGTCATGGTCGCGGACGAGAAGACGCTCCTCGTTCCCGACCGGCGGGGAAACAACCGCGTCGACAGCCTTTGCAACATCCTCGCGAACCCGCGCGTGGCGCTGCTGTTCCTCATCCCGGGCGTGGGCGAGACGCTGCGCGTGAACGGCCGCGCGGAGATTTCCACCGATCCTGCGCTCCTCGAGCGCTTCGCCGTAGAGGGCAAGCTCCCGCGCTCCGTCATGGTCGTTCACGTCGACACCGTTTTCTTCCAGTGCGCGCGCGCAATCTTCCGCTCGAAGCTGTGGGATCCGGCCCGACACGTCGAGCGCCGCAGCCTGCCGAGCCTCGGCACGATCGTTGCCGACGTGTCCAAGGGGCGTTTTGACGCGAAACAGTACGACGAGGGACTCTACGAGAGGCTCAAGAGCGGCCTGTATTGAATGGCGGATGGCGAAGTAAGGCCGTTCAGCAGACTTCCTTCCGCCCTCCGCCCTCCGCCCTCCGCCATTCGCCATTAGCCGGTTCCTCCGGGGAACGCGGGCGCGCAAACGGGTCTAAACTTGATGCTGCGCGGGCGCGCTGTTCCGGCGCCTGCAGCAGACCGCGGAAACCCATGAAGCCAGATGCGCGCTGTCGTTTCGGGCGCGACGAGAGCTTCTTTTCATTACGAGGAGGGCACCATGGCGCACGCAGCAACCGCATCCGCCCCCGTCGCAGTACGCCAGACCCGGATGCTGATCGACGGCGATTTTCGATCGAGCGTCTCTGGCAAGACCTTCGCCACCATCAATCCCGCCACGGAGGAAAAGATTGCCGATGTCGCCGAAGGCGACCGCGCCGACATTGACCTCGCGGTGAAGGCCGCGCGGCGCGCATTCGACGCCGGCCCATGGGCCGCCATGGATGCGCGCGAGCGCGGCCGCCTCATCTATCGCTGGGCGGATCTCGTCGAGAAGAACGTCGAGGAGCTCGCGCTGCTCGAGACGCTCGACAACGGCAAGCCCATCGCCGAGAGCCGGGGATGGGACGCGCCGGGCGCCGCCGCGGTGCTGCGCTACTACGCGGGATGGGCCGACAAGATCCACGGGCAGACGATCCCCATCGCCGGCCCGTACTTCACCTTCACCAGACGTGAGCCGGTGGGCGTCTGCGGGCAGATCATTCCGTGGAATTTCCCGATGTGCATGGCGGCCTGGAAGATGGGGCCGGCGCTCGCGATGGGCTGCACGGTCATACTCAAGCCGGCCGAGCAGACGCCGCTCACGGCGCTGCGGATGGGCGAGCTTGCGCTGGAAACCGGATTTCCCCCCGGCGTCATCAATATCGTGCCGGGCTTCGGACCCACGGCGGGCGCCGCGCTCGTCAGGCATCCCGGGGTCAACAAGATTGCCTTCACCGGCGAGTGGAAGACCGCGCAGTTGATCCAGCGCGAAGCGGCCGAGGACATGAAGCGGCTTACCTTCGAGCTGGGCGGCAAGAGCCCGAACATCGTCTTCGCCGATTCCGACATGGACGACGCGGTCGAAGGAGCGTTCGGCGCCATTTTTCTCAACCAGGGCCAGAATTGCTGCGCGGGCAGCCGGGCGTTCGTGCAGGCGCGAATCTACGACGAGTTCCTGGAGAAGCTTGGGCGGCGCGCGGCGCAGCGCAAGCTCGGCGACCCATTCGATCCCGCGACGGAGCAGGGGCCGCAGATCGACCGCGACCAGTACGACAAGATCCTGCGCTACATCGGGCTCGGCAAGGAGCAGGGCGCCCGCTGCGTCACGGGCGGCGAGCGCGCCTTCACCAAGGGCTACTACGTGAAGCCCACCGTCTTCGGCGACGTGAAGGACGACATGGCGATCGCAACCGACGAGATCTTCGGCCCGGTCGTGAGCGTCTTCCGCTTCGAGGACCTCGACGAGGTCGTGGAGCGCGCGAACGACACGCGCTTCGGGCTGGCGGCGGCGGTCTGGACGCGGGACATCAGCAGGGCGCACGCCATTGCCGACCGGGTCAAGGCCGGAACGGTGTGGGTCAACTGCTACAACGTCGTCGATCCCGCGGCGCCCTTCGGCGGCTTCAAGATGTCGGGGATCGGGCGTGAGCTCGGAGAGAAGGCGCTCGACAACTACGCAGAGGTGAAGACCGTCACCATCCGCAAGCGGCCGTGACGCCCCCGGCAATGCACCGCCGAAGCCGCTGGCAGCCGAGCGAAGAACGCCACAGCCACGGAATCACAGGGAAGTGCACGGACGAAGACCCAAACCGCGAAGCGGGCAATGGAGCAATAACGCTGTCCGCGTGTTTCCGTGTGGTTCCGTGGCCGATGATCTTCTTGCTGGGAAGCGTTTTCTACGAAGGAGGGTCGCATGAACAAAGGGGCGCAGGCGGCGGAGAGCCCGTACTCGATGGTGAACTACGAGCTGCCGTTCCCGCCCGAGGAGTACGCGGAGCGCTACCGGCGCGTGCTCTCCAGCATGGCGATGAAGGGCGTCGACGTCGCGATTGTCACCATGCCGCGGGACTTTTCCTGGCTCACCGGCACGCGCGTCGATTACTACGCCGCCGAGAGCCCGCAGTGGCTCATCGTCTCGGAGGGCGAGCCCGTGGCCATCGTGCGCCGGCTGGAGGCGGCGACCCACCGCTGCTGCTCGATCGTGAAGAACTGGGTCGAGTACCCGGACGAGGGCCCGATCAATCCCTATGACCCGGTGCTATACACGGCGAACACGCTCAAGCGACTGGGGCTTGCGCAGAAACGGATCGGTGTCAATCTGCGGGTGACGCCGGTGGAAGAGCACACGCGCCTTCAGGCGCTGCTGCCCAAGGCGCGGCTGGTGGATTACCGGGTCGAAGGCATCCGCATGCGGCGCACCGCACTCGAGCTCGAATGCGTGCGCCGCGCGAACGACGTGAATCGTGTCGCGCTCGCGGCGACGATCGATGCTCTCGAGCTGGGCTGGAGCGAATGGGACATCGTCATGCATCTCTGCCGGGGGCACGAGAGCCAGCTTGGTGAGGAGTACTTCTACTCCGCGACCGGCGCCACCGTCTGCCAGGTCGGCGCGCACATGCTGCACATGCATGCCGTGCGCATCCCCGCCGAGCGCAAGCGGCGGCGCGTCGCGCGCGGGGACGGCATCTGGTTCGAGCCCGGCGTCTTCGTGAACACCTACGTGGGCTGCATGATCCGCACGGTGTGGATGGGGGAGCCGCCGCAGCGCGTGCGCGAGGCGCTCGACGTGGTGCAGGAGGCGCTCGACCGCCTGGTGAAGGTGCTCGCGCCCGGCCGCACCGCGCACGAGGTGGACGCCGTGGCGCGCGACTTCATCACGGAGAAGGGCTTCGAGATCCAGCACCGCACCGGCTACATGGCAAACGAGCGCTGGACCGACGCCGGCATCCTCTCGCTCACGCCCGGCAATCCCCTCGTCATCGAGGCGGGCCAGGTATTCCATTGCCCGATGCATGTCTTCCTGCCCGGGATCGGCTACATCGGATCGAGCGAGCAGGTGCGCGTCACCGCGACCGGCTGCGAGATCGTGGGCGACGTCTCCGTCTGCCCCCGCCGGCTCTATATCAAGAAATCGTGATGAGTGACGGGGGATGAGTGCAGAAGGCGAAGGGACGAAGGCGAAAGGAAAAGCTTCACCGCCATGACGCCAAGACTGCCAAGCGGAAGCAGCTCGATTGACGTTTCACCATTCACGATTCAAGAATAGCGGCGCGGATGGCGTCGAGTGCGCGCTCGATGCCGCTGTCGGTGATTTCGAGGTGGGTTACGGCGCGCAGCCAGCCGCTGCCGACGTGCAGCATGCGCACGCCGCGCCGCGCGAGCGCCCGGGCTAACGCATCGCCATCGACGCCCTGGAGCCGCCAGTAGAGCATGTTGGTCGGCGGGTCGGAGATCTGCACGTCCAGGACCCGTCCGGGCGAAGACAATTCTTTCAGTCCGCGCGCGAGCGTCGCGGCGCGGCGATGATCGTCGGCGAGGCGCGCGCGGCTCCGCAGGCCGTAGAGCGCCGCCGCGGCGAGCACGCCGGCCTGCCGCATGCCGCCGCCGAGGCGCTTGCGGAGCTTGCGCGCGCGGTCCATCGCCCCGACCGGACCGGCGATGGCAGAACCCACCGGCGCGCCCAGCCCCTTCGAGAAACACACGGCGACGGTGTCGTAGCCCGCGACCAGTTCGCGCTCGGATTCGCCCGTCGCGACAGCCGCGTTCCAGAGACGCGCGCCATCGCAGTGCGTGCGCAGACGGAGAGCCCGTCCCCTGGCGGCGATGCGCGCCATCTCGCGCGCGGCGAGCACGCGCCCCGCAGCACGATTGTGAGTGTTCTCCACGCAGAGCAGCGTCGTTGTCGCGGCGTGCAGCTCCTCGGCACGGAAGCGCGCCTCGATCGCGGCGTCCGACATGCGCTCGGTGAGCGGCACGAGATCGAACTGCACCCCGGCGAGCGCCGCGCCGCCGCCCGCCTCGTAGACATGGACATGCGCGCCTTCCTCGCAGATCACCGAGTCGCCGGGCCGCGCGTGCAAAAGGATCGCGATCTGGTTGGCCATCGTTCCCGAGGGCGTGAAGACCGCAGTATCCTTCCCGAGCACCGCCGCAGTTTCCGCCTCGAGCGCGCGTACGGTGGGATCCTCGCCATAGACGTCGTCTCCGACCTCGGCCGCCATAATGGCTGCGCGCATCTCCGCCGTAGGCCGCGTTACGGTGTCGGAGCGCAGATCGACGATGTCGTTCGGCTCGCCCGCAGTGGTGGGATCGTTGCTCACTGCCGAAGCGTAGCAAAGGCGCGGCGGCCGGCAAAGCCGGATGGCGAATGGCGGATGGCGAATGGCGGAATGCTGCCTAAGAGTCTTGCCTTCGTCTTTCGCCTTTCGACTTGCAGGTGAGGGGTCGCTGGCTTTAAATGTAGTCCATTTCCCCGCTCGTTCGTTTCAGGGCAGGGGTAACGTTCGCAGGGGAGCCCGAAGCCATGCGGGCCGCAATCGCAAAGGATCATCGCGTCGCCGAGGCCGACATCGTGCGGCGCCTGCGCGCGCTCCAGCCCGCCGCGCAGAGTACTGAGCGCATTCAACGCAATGCGGCGCGCCTCGCCGGGCTCGTCCGCTCGGCCCCCCCTGGACCCTTCAGCGCCGAGTCGTTCCTGCGCCACTACGGACTTTCCACGCGCGAGGGCGTGGCGCTCATGTGCGTGGCCGAGGCGCTGTTGCGCATCCCCGACGCCGACACGGCGGACGCGCTCCTCATCGAGAAATTCTCGGCTGCGCGGTGGGAGCCCGCGCAGGACGGCTCGCTCGTCTCGAGCGCGGCCGAGTGGGCGCTGCTCCTCACGGGCACGCTCGCGCGCTGGCACGCGGATGAGGCCGACGGACTCCGCGCCCAGATGCGGCAGCTCGCGGCGCGGCTGGGCGAGCCGGTGCTCCGCACCGTCGTGCGCGGGGCGATGCGCATCCTCGCCGAGCAGTTTGTGCTCGCCGAGTCGATCGAGGAGGCGGTCCGGCGTGCAGCCGCTCGAAGGCCCTGGCTCTATTCCTACGACATGCTGGGCGAGGCCGCGCGCACGGCCGAGGACGCCGCCGCATACTTCGAGCGCTACGCGCACGCCATCGGCGCGGTCAGTCCGCCCGACTCCATTTCGGTCAAGCTCTCGGCGCTTCATCCGCGCTTCGAGGAATCGAAGCGCGCGCGGGTCTTCTCCGAGCTCCTGCCGCGGATGCGGACGCTGTGCGAGCTTGCTGCGCGGCGCGGCCTGAACCTCACCATCGACGCCGAGGAATCCGAGCGCCTCGAGTTGACGCTGGATCTCTTCGACGCGCTGTCGCGCGAGTTCACGGCGGGCCTCGCGGTGCAGGCCTATCAGAAGCGCGCGCTTGCGGTCTGCGAGTGGCTCGCCGGGCTGCGGCGCAAGATCAACGTCCGCCTGGTGAAAGGCGCATACTGGGATGGCGAGGTGAAGCGCGCGCAGCAGCTCGGCATGCCCGACTACCCGGTGTTCACACGCAAGAGCGCAACGGACGTCTCCTATATCGCGTGCGCGACGCGCCTGCTGTCCGCACCGGGGTCGATTATTCCCGCGTTTGCCACGCACAACTGCCGCACCGCCGCCACGATCCTGGAATTTTGCGGGCATGAGCACGGCGGGAACAGGCCGCCGCCGTTCGAATTTCAGAAACTGCTTGGCATGGGCGACGCGCTTTATGGAGCGATCGTTTCCGACTACGGGGTGCCCGTGCGCGTCTACGCGCCGGTCGGCGGCTTCACCGAACTTTTGCCCTATCTCGTGCGCCGCTTGCTCGAGAACGGCGCTAACACGTCGTTCGTGCACCAGATCGCCGACCCGGTCGTGCCGCTCGAGGCGCTGATCGCGGATCCGGCAGGCGCACTTCCGCAGCCCTACGTGCCCAACCCGCGCATCCCGCTGCCGCGCGAGCTCTACCCCGATCGCGGCAACTCGACCGGCTACGACCTTTCGGTGCAGGCGAACCTCGAGCACCTGCGCGCGCGCATCGCGACGGACCGGATTCGCCCGCTGCCCGCGGTCGAGGCGACTTCCCCGGCAGCGCTCGACGCCGTGCTCGGACGAGCGGGCAGGGCTTTTGAGTCGTGGTCGCGCGTTCCCGCGCGCGAGCGCGCCGCCGTGCTCGAGCGCGCGGGCGACGCGCTTGAGGCGCGCATGGTCGAGCTCGTCTCTCTCATCGTGCGCGAAGGCAAGCGCACATATGCCGACGCGGTCTCGGAGGTGCGTGAAGCCGCAGATTTTTGCCGCTACTACGCGTTGCAGGCGAAGCTGCATTTCGAGGAACCGCAGCGGCTTCCCGGTCCCGCCGGCGAGCGTAACGAGCTCGGACTCTACGGGCGCGGCGTCTTTGCCTGCATCAGCCCGTGGAACTTCCCGGTGGCGATCTTCACCGGCCAGGTCACGGCCGCGCTTGCCGCTGGAAATACGGTCATCGCCAAGCCTGCGGAGCAGACCCCGCGGCTGGGCCTGACGGTCCTGGAGATCTTGAGAGAGGCCGGCGTTCCCGAGCACGTCGCAGCCTGCGCCATCGGCGACGGAGAATCGGTCGGCGCCGCGCTGGTTGCGGATCCCCGCGTGAAAGGCGTTGCCTTCACCGGATCGGTGGAGACCGCGAAACGCATCAATGAGGCGCTGGCGAAGCGCGAGGGGCCGATCGTCCCGCTCATCGCCGAGACGGGCGGCGTCAACGCCATGTTCGTCGACGCCTCCGCGCTGCCCGAGCAGGTGGTCGACGACGTCATCATTTCCGCGTTCCAGAGCGCGGGCCAGCGCTGCTCGGCGCAGCGCATCCTCTTTCTCGACGAAGGCTGTGCGCCGCGAGTGCTGCGCCTGCTGGCGGGCGCGCTCGCCGAGCTGAAAGTAGGCGACCCCGCCGAGCCGGACACGGACGTGGGCCCTATCATCGACGGACCGAGCCATGCCGCTCTGGTGCGCCACGTCGATGAACTACGCAAGAGCGCGCGCCTCATCGGGGAAGCAAAGATCGCCTCAGGCGCACCCGCCGATCACTACCTCGCGCCGATCGCATTCGAGCTTCCGATCGACGCGCTGCCGCGAACCGAGATCTTCGGCCCGATCCTGCACGTGGTGACCTACCGGCGCAGCGACCTGGACTCCGTCCTCGCCTGGCTGCGCGCGACCGGCTACGGGTTGACCCTCGGCATTCACTCGCGCATCGAGGGCTTCGCCGATGAGGTGGTGAGCGGCGCGCGTGCGGGCAATATCTATGTCAACCGCAACATGATCGGGGCCGTCGTCGGCGTGCAGCCCTTCGGCGGCGAAGGCCTCTCCGGCACCGGTCCGAAGGCGGGCGGTCCGCACTACCTTTTGCGATTTGCCACCGAGCGCACGCTTACCATCAACACCGCTGCGGTGGGCGGGGTCACCGAACTCCTGGGCGGTTCCGTCGACGAGGATCGAACCGGCGCGCGGGCACAGCCCGTTTCCGCGTCCTCTCACCGGCAGCGCGAGGAGGTGGGTTAGATGTCCGGCGTCGCGATGAGCAAACCCGCCGTGGCGGCGCCTTGCCTCGGGCGCAGCGTGCTGCACATATTCATGGCGCTGGTGCTCCCGGCACTCCACGCAAGCGTGTCCTTCGCGCGTCCACCGTTGCCGCCGCCGGATGTGCGCGCCGCGCCCGGCAAGCCCGGCTGGTCGGTGGATCAGCGCACCGGTTGCTGGTTGTGGAACGCAAGTCCCCAGCCCGGCCAAACGGTGCATTGGAGCGAAGGGTGCAGTCCGGTCGGCCGGGCGATGGGACGCGGGGTGCTCGAATGGCGGACAGGCGCCTCGGTCATTCGCTACGAGGGCGAGCTTCGCTATGGTGTGCCCAACGGCCACGGAATCTACACGGCACCGAACGGCGAGCGCTACGAGGGCGCGTTTCGCGACGGCAAGCGGCACGGACGCGGCGTGCTCACGTGGGGAGACGGCGAGCGCTACGAAGGCGAGTTTCACGAAGGCACGATGCACGGCGAAGGCGACTACACGGAGGCGGACGGCAACCGCTACATCGGCGCGTTCCGCGACGGTCAGAGAAACGGCGCGGGGACCTACACGTGGGCAAACCGAGATCGCTACGTGGGCGAATTTCAGGCGGGCAAGCGGCACGGCCGCGGCGTGTATACCTGGGCCAACGGGGATCGCTACGAAGGCGAGTTTGTCGAGGGCAGGATGCATGGCCAGGGGGTGATGACGCGGGCGAAGGGCGAGCGCTACCAGGGCGAGTGGCGCGAGGGCGTGCGCAATGGGCAAGGCGTGATGACCGGGCCTGATGGCGATCGCTACGCGGGTGAGTGGCGCAACGACGAATGGCACGGTCGCGGCGTGTGGACGACGAAGGCCTTTCGCTACGAAGGCGAGTTTCGCGAGGGCAAGCCGGAGGGACGGGGGGTCACCACCATGCCGGACGGTCAGCGCCTGGCCGGCGAATACCGCGAGGGGAGGCTGCATGGCCGCGGCGAGATCACGCTCGCGAGCGGCAGCCGCTACAAAGGGGAATTTCGCAAGGGCCAGATTCATGGCGACGGCGTGTTCACCTGGGCGAACGGCGACCGCTTCAAAGGCGAGTGGCGCGAGGGCCGGGCGGACGGCCACGGCGTGTACCGGGCCAGGAACGGCAAGGTGTTCGAGGGCAAATGGATAGACGGCTGTTTTCGCCAGGGCGGCACGCGCATTGCGGTCGGGCGGCCGGCCAAGGAATGCCGCTAAGCTGATGACGAATGGCGAAAGTCAACAGCTTTACCGCCAAGACGCCAAGAGAAGCAGGAATAGACCATTTCAACCACGGAGACGCGGAGAGAAGCAAAATCCCTAAAATCTGCTCGTTCCGGGGATCTCTCCGTATCTCCGCGGTTTAATTTGGTGTTTGATCTTGTGTGTCTTGGCGTTCTTGGCGTCTTGGCGGTTCAGTGTCGAATAAGGCCGCTTGGCGCCTTGGCGGTAAAGCTTTTCTTTCATCTTGCCTGTGACTGTCCTGCGCGCTATCGTGAGCCCGCGAGGGAAGGGGGATGATCGCGGCGCGCATTCGAGAGTTGACGGTGAGGGGTGCCCTGCGCGCCGCGATAGGCGCACCCGCCGCGCTGCTGGGCGGCGCGCCCGTCCTCGCGGAGCCCGCGCCGGCCTTTGCCGAGTATCCCGTCAGGCCCATCCGCATCGTGGTCGCCTCGTCTCCGGGCACGGCCGACGATTTCTTCGCCCGCTCGCTCGCAGGCCAGCTGGAAACCTTTTACCGGCAGCGGGTCGTCGTCGACAACCGCTCGGGCGCGGGCGGGTTGATCGGCAACACCATGGTGTCGAGGGCGAACGCGGACGGCTACACCCTCGGCATGGTCGGCGTCACGCGCATCATCACCGAGCTTTTGCGCGAGGAGCCCCCGTACCGGGCGCTTGCCGACATTGTCGGCGTCGCGCACGTCGCCTCGATCACGAACGTGCTGGTCGTTTCGCCGGCGCTTCCCGTGCGCAGCGCGCCCGAGTTCGTCCGCTACGCGCGCGTTCGCGCAGGCGAGTTGAACTACGCATCGCTCGGCATCGGCTCGGCCTCACATCTCGCCGGCGAGGTCTTCACACGCGCGCTGCGCATTCACGCGGTGCACGTGCCGTTCAGGCGCCTGCTCGACACCTTCGTCGAGATGTCGCACGGCGCGGTGCATTACTCGGTTCTCACGTTGCCGGCTGTCGTCGGGCCGGTGCGCGAGGGAAGGCTTCGAGCGCTTGCCGTGATGACGCCTGGCCGCAGCGCAGTGCTGCCGGACGTGCCTGCGATCGCGGAGGCGGGGCTGCCCGAGGCGCAGATCGACCGCTGGTCGGGGATCGTTGCGCCGCGAGGCACGCCGCGGCGCATCGTCGAGCAGCTGCACGGTGACATCGTGCGCGGGCTGCGCAAGACCGCGCTGCGCGAGCAGTTCGTGCGCCAGGGCGCGGAGTCGACGCCCGAGAGCACGCCCGACGGTTTCATGCGGATGATGCGGGAAGAGTATCTGCGCTATGAAACGATTATTCGCGACGGGGGGCTGCGCCCCGAATGATGCGTGATGGGTGATGGGGCTCACCCAAAGGCAGAAGTCAGAGGTCAGAAGGCAGAACGGTTCTCGTATAAATACATCGGCGTGTATCGGCGTTCATCGGCGGCTAAATCGTCTTTCACCATCCGCCATGCTTCTCGTGGTCAGGGCATTGAATCGAGCTGGAGAGAATGATGATGAACAAGGTATACCCGTCGCCGGCGCAGGCCGTTTCGGACATCGGCGACGGGGCGACGATCGCGATCGCGGGATTCAGCGTCGGGCACCGGTTTGCGAACAGTCTCATCCTCGCGCTGCGCGACAAGGGATCGAAAAACCTCTGTCTCGTGTGCAATTCCCTCGGCGACCCGGGCGCGATACGCGGCCAGATCCTGGCGGAGAGCAGGCAGGTGAAGAAGCTCGTCGCCGCATTCTCGGTGCGGCCAGGCACGCCGACCTCGAGCGAGGAGCAGATCGCCGCGGGAGAGATGGAAGTGGAGCTCGTGCCGCAGGGCATATTGGTCGAGCGCTGCCGTGCCGGTGGAGCCGGGATACCGGCGTTCTATTCGCCGACCAGCGTCGGTACCGCGCTTGTGGAAGGCCGGGAAATCCGCGAGTTCGACGGCAAGCCCCACGTGCTGGAGACCGCGATTTGCGTCGACTACGCGTTTCTCCGCGGATACCGCGCTGACCGCCTTGGCAACGTCCAGCTTCGCGGCGGCAGCCAGAACTTCAATCCGAGCTTTGCCAAGGCGGCCCGCGTGGCAATCGTCGAGGTGGACGAGATCGTCGAGCCCGGAGAAATTCCGCCCGAGCTCATCAACCTTCCGGGGATCTTCATCTCGCGCGTCGTGAAGACCACTCAGAACGAGGACGGCAAGGCGTGGCGGCGGCCCGAGCGCCGTCCCGCGGACAAGCCGCGCCTCTACCACGGCAAGCCGGGACTTTCGCGTGCCGGCATCGCCAGGCGCGCGGCGGCGCTCGTCAAGGACGGCAGCTACGTGAACCTGGGCGTGGGCATTCCGACCATGGTCTCGAACTATCTTCAGGATCGCGACGTGATTCTGCATGCGGAAAACGGGGTCCTCGGTTACGGCCACATGGTGACGACCGACAACGAGATCGACCCGGATATCTACAACGCCGCCGGCCAGTTCGTGTCGTTGCGCCCGGGGGCGTCGTTTTTCGACAGCGTCACGTCCTTCGAGATGGCGCGCGGGGGCTGGATCGACACCGTCATCCTCGGCGCCTATGAGGTCGACCAGTCGGGCAGCGTCGCCAACTGGAGCACGGCGGACGCGAAGCGCGGCGGCATTGGTGGCGCAATGGATCTCCTCTCGGGCCGGGGCGAGCTCGTCATCGTGATGGAGCACTGCGACAGCAAGGGACGCCCGAAGCTGCGGCAAAAATGCACCTATCCGCTGACCGGGAAAGGCTGCGTCACGTGTGTCGTCACCGATCTGGCGCTGCTGCGCTGGCGCGACGGGCGCTTCGTGCTCGAGGAAGTCGCGCCGGGGTTCACGCCGGAGGAGGTCATCGGCCTCGCCGAAATGGAAATCGCCGTGGCGCCCAAGGTCGGCACCATGGAGTAAGGCGCCCAACGCGAGCCCCGCAAGGCGAAGGCGATTTAGCCGCCGATGAATCCCGTTCCAATGTCCGTGTTCCAGGCGTGTCGCGGATCAGCAACCATTAGGAGTTGGTGGCGGCCATTGGAACGGGATGAACGCCGATACACGCCGATCACGCCGCCGTGAAAGGTGAAACGTAGAACGTGAAACGGGGTTTAGCCGCAGATAAACGCATTGAGTTCACCGCGCATACACGCAGATGTACTTATACAAGAACCGAAAGCTTTTCTGCCTTCTGACTTCTGCCGTCTGACTTTGTAATAGCCCATCACCGACCACGAATCTTCCTCCAGTGAAGCAAGCAATCCGGTTCTGCACCACCGACGACGGCGTCCGCATCGCGTACGCGACGACGGGCACGGGGCCCCCGCTCGTCAAGGTGTCGAACTGGCTCAGCCATCTCGAGTTCGACTGGGACAGCCCGGTGTGGCGCCACTGGCTGAAGGAGTTGAGCCGGGACCACACCCTGCTGCGCTATGACGAGCGCGGCTGTGGGCTTTCGGACTGGAATGTCGGGGAGCTGTCGTTCGAGGCCTGGGTGCATGATCTTGAAACGGTAGTGGACGCCGCCGGCGTAGAGCGGTTCCCGCTCCTCGGCATCTCGCAGGGCGCATCCCTTGCCATCATCTACGCCGTGCGCCATCCCGAGCGCGTGAGCCATCTGATCCTGTACGGCGGTTACGCGCGGGGCGTGCTGCGACGGGACTTGAGTCCCCAGCAGCGGAGGATCGCAGAGATGCTGGGCGAGCTGGCGGAGGTCGGCTGGGGCGGAGAGAACCCGGCTTTCCGGCAGTTCTTCACCACGCAGTTCATTCCGGACGGCACGCCCGAGCAGCACCACTGGTTCAACGAGCTCGAGCGCATCTCGACCTCGCCCCACAACGCGCGGAAGTTCTTCCACATCATCAGTGAAATCGACGTCACGGGCATTGCACCACAGGTAGCATGCCCGACCTTGGTTCTGCATCCGGACCGTGACGCGCGGGTGCCGTTCGAGGAAGGCCGGCTGATTGCGGGCCTGATTCCGGGTGCACGCTTCGTGCCGCTCGACAGCCGCAACCACATCCTGCTGGAACATGAGTCGGCATGGCGTCGCTGGCTGGACGAGGTGCGCTCGTTCCTGCCCGCAGGGCCTGCGGGCGGCCCGGCCTTCGCCGGTCTCACGCCGCGCGAGGCCGAGCTCCTTGAACTGCTCGCGCAGGGGCTCGATAACGCGCAGATCGCGGCGCGCCTTGAGCTGAGCGAGAAGACCGTGCGCAACCGGATCACCGGCATTTTCGTCAAGCTCGAGGTGGAGAACCGGTCACAGGCGATCGTGCGGGCGAGGGATGCGGGCTTCGGCCGCCAACCCCGTTAAGCGCGCTTCTCGAACCGGCAAGACGCCGAGACCGCCGAGAACAGCGAATGCAATTTCGCCGGAGTGATACGCAGACCTGTTCCTAGCCAACGATTCTGCCTTCTGACTTCTGCCTTCTGACTTTGGGTCAGGGACCAGTGTCCCACCCTTTCCGGCCTGTTCGCCGTGGTTTCCGTCCGTTCCGGGACTCCCGTCTCAAGACCGGACAAGCCCTTGTGCCGACAATAGCGCCATGGATTGCGAGGGGCCCGGACGGGCCTCAGGGCAGTCCCCGACAGGCAACCAACCAGGATCAGAGGAGAAGAGCCATGCATGCCAGCCAGCAACAAAGCAGCGCCGCCCGCTACGCCAAGTGCGTCGAGGTCTCCAAGCGCATCCGCTGGGACATCGACCGCGACGTCATCCGCGGGCGCAAGTTCGATGGGTCGAAGAAGTTCCTTCCGGACGGGTTGTCGCACGTCCAGCGCCTGGAATTCCTGGGCGCGGACGAGCGGCGGCTCTTGAGCCAGATCCAGGGCAGGACCTACGCCAACATGTTCGGGCTGGTCGAGCGCTTCATCGGAGCGAAGATCCTGGAAGTGAGCCGCGACCACTGGCTGGGCGACCAGACGGCGCTCGAGGCGCTCGTGCGCTTCACCGACGAGGAGCTCAAGCACCAGGAGCTCTTCCGCCGGATCGAGCGCCTCACGGCCGAGCAGATGCCTCCGGGCTACTCGTTCCTGCCGCAGCCGAACGACGTCGCATCCGTCGTCCTCGGGAAATCCACCTGGGCGGTGCTCGCGCTCACCTGCCACATCGAGCTTTTCACGCAGGTGCACTACCGCCAGAGCATCGAGCCGGATACCGATCTCTCCGAGCTCTACCGGGATGTCTTCTTCTTCCATTGGAAGGAAGAGTCACAGCACGCCATCCTCGACGAGCTCGAATGGAAGCGCGAGAACGCCAAGCTCTCCGCGGAAGAGCGCGACCGGGCGGTCGATGACCTGATCGCGCTCGTCGCGGCGGTGGACGGGATCCTCCAGGCGCAGGCGCGGAGCGACGCCGGCTACTTCGTCGCGCAATGCGGGGCGCGTTTCAACCCGGAAGAGGTCGCGCGCATCAATGCCGGGATCCTCGGCGCCTACCGCTGGCAGTACATCGTCTCGGGCGTGCAGGACCCGCGCTTCAACGCGGTGCTCGGCGAGATGGTGACGGCGGAGCAGGGACAGCGCATCGGCGCGGCGCTCGCGCCCATCGTCAGCGTCCACTGAGACGTGTTTCCGGACGTTTTCCGCCGCGCTAGCGGCGGAAAACGTCGAGGACCGCCAGGGCAAACTCGCGAGGCGCCTCCTGCGGCAGGTTGTGCCCGACGAGGGGGATCACCCGGCGCTCGTAGGCGGCCTTGAAGTGCTTCGCGTGGTTTTTCGCGCCGCCTGCGCGGACAACGCCGTCGCCTTCGCCGTCGAGCGCGATCGCCGGAACGGTAATCGGGGGCCGCAGGGCGAGGCGACGCTCCGTGTCCTCGAGCGCGGGATCGCCCGGCGCGAGGCCAAAGCGGTGCCGGTAGGAGTGAATCACCACCGACACGAAATCCGGGTTGTCGAACGAGGGCGCCGTCCGCTGGTACGTCGCCTCGTCGAAGCGCCAGTTGGGCGACCAGAGCCGCCACAGCAGCTTGCACAGCTCGCGGCGGTTCTGCTCGAGTCCCGCGCGTCCGCGCTCTCCGTGGAAATAGTACTGATACCACATGCGGTGCTCGTCCTCCGGCGACTGCGGGCGCACCGAGCCGGCGATATCGTGCACGTTGTAGCCGTTGACCGTCACCAGCGCGCGGGCGCGGGCGGGCCAGAGCGCGGCGACGATGCAGGCGGCGCGGCCGCCCCAGTCATAGCCGCCGAGCACCGCCTCGCGGATCGAGAGCGCATCCATGAGCGCGAGAAGGTCGTGCGCGAGCGCGGCCTGCTGGCCGGAGCGCGGCGTGTCCGCGGAGAGAAAGCGCGTCGGCCCGTAGCCGCGCAGATAGGGCGTGATGACGCGGAAGCCGTTCGCGACGAGAAGCGGTGCTACCTCGTCGTAGGCGCGAACGTCATAGGGAAAGCCGTGCAGCAGCACGACGGGGCTTCCGGCGGGTGAGCCGCGCTCTTCGTAGGCGACGCGGAGCGCGCCGGCTTCGATTGTCTTGAGCATGGCGCTAGCTTACCGCAGCGCAGTTTGCTAATGCTTCACCGCCAAGAGGCCAACCCCGCCAAGAAACCGGAGAGTGATACTTGAACCGCGGAGACGCGGAGAGAAGCAGCTTGACCCTTTAACCGTCATCCTTCGGATTTCGGCCCGCTGTCGGTTGGCAATCTGACTGGCAGGCGCGGGCGCCACGCGCGTCGTAATCGAGCACCGTGCCTGCGCCGGACACGACGACGCGGCAACACGCGACGAGCCTGTCCCGCAGCATGCGACGGCCCCGGCTCGTGCGGCTCTTGATGGCCGAGACGGAAACGCCCTCGGCCTCGGCCAGCGCGCGCAGCGGTCTTCCGTCGAATTCGGCCGCGATCACGGTCTCGCGGTACGGGGCCGGCAGGGCTTCGGCCATCGGGCGCAGGCAGTTCGAGAGATGCGCGAGCGCGTCGTCGTCCTCACGCGCATCGGGCAGCTCGCCCGGAAGTTCCTCCGTCGGCCGGTGGCGGCGGTGGTAGTCCGTCGCCGCATTGCGCGCCACGGCGTACAGCCAGGCGGCGAGATTCTCCGGCGCCCGCGCATCGTTGCGGCTCGCAACGAGCGCCTTCAGCACGACGTCGTGAAAGAGGTCTTCAGCCGCCTGCGCGTCGCCAGTGCGCTTGCGCAGGAAAGCGATGAGCGCAGTGCGCAGTTTGCCATAGAGTTCCGCCACCGGCTCGGGGCCGGCGGCGGCAGGTGTTGCCGTCATGCGTGGTTCCTGTTTTGCTGCGCGCCCCGCCAGAGCTGGCTAGCGTTGCTGCGCCGGAGCGCAGCAGGAAGTGCCGGCCTCGGCGCTCGGGGCGCAGCTCGCGCCGTAGGTGACGGATTCCCCGTGTGTGACGAAGCCTTCCCAGGCAATGCCCTGGGGATCGCGCACCCAGCCCTTTTCAGAGTGCGCATAACAGCAGGTGGTCTCGCCCTCGTCAAGCACGGCGAGCCCCGCTTTCTTCAGCGCGCCGGTCATCGCGTGCAGCTCGTCCGCGTGATCGACCTGGAAGCCCAGGTGATCCAGGCCCGGTGCGCCGCCGAGCTGCGAGATGGCGAAATTGACCCGTGGGTTGTCCAGCATCCACTTCGCGTAGTCCTTGTGGCGCACGCTGGGCTCGGCGCCGAAGAGGGCGCTGTAGAAGCGGGCGGATTGCTCGAGATCCTGCACGGAAAGGTGCACGTGAAAGCGTTTCATGGGGGTCTCCCGGCTCAAGGGGCCGCAAGGGGCCCGACAATGGTAATGACGCGCGGAGGGCGAAAAAGTCGCAGGATTTGCGAACCCTCATCCTTCCGCCATCCGCCATGGGCTATCCCCGCTACCCCTCTCTCCTCACTCGTGAGGAACGCGCTCGTGGAGGAGCGTGTTCTTCCTGAGGGCCGCGTCGTTGATCGCGATCCCGAGCCCGGGACCGCGCGGAACCTCGACATGTCCGTCGCGGATACGGAATTCGCTCTCGGGCGAGAGCGGGTCCTTCGCCGTCGCGTTGAGCCCCATGACAAACTCCGCGGCGCCCAGCATGCGCGCTGGCGGGATGCTCGCGTAGAAGTGGGCGCCCGCGGCCGCTTCGAGCTGCGATTGCACCGCAAGACCGCCGCAATTGATCCGGATGTTCGCAGCCTGCGCCACGGCGGCGATTTTCCTCGCGGGCGTGATCCCGCCGAGCTTGTAGAGCTTGATGCAGTAGGCGTCGCAGGCGCGCGCTTCCGCCAGCGCGTGCGCATCCTGCAGCGTAAAGAGGCCCTCGTCGGCCATCACCGGGACGCCCTCGGCGGCGCGACGGATTTCGGCCATTCCCTTGAGGTCGCGCCGCTCGATCGGCTGCTCGATGTAACCCAGTCCTAATGTCCTGATCTCGCGGATAGCGGAAAGGGCATCGGCGAGCGTCCATCCCGTGTTCGGATCGATGCCGATCATCACCTCCTCGCCCACGGCCTTGCGCACCGCCTCGAAATTGCGGACGTCCTGTCGCCAGCCCCGGCGGTCGGCCATCTTCAGGCACAGCACGCGAATGCCGAACTCGTCCACGGCGCGTTTTGCCTCCGCGATCATGGTCGCGACATCGTCGGCCATGCTGACCGACCACTCGAGCGGAATGCGCGACTGGCAGCATCCCCCGATCAGGTTGTGGACCGGCGTCCCGAGCGCCTTGCCCATGGCATCGTAGAGCGCAATGTCGAGCACGGCGCGCGCCGCAGGATTGCCCGCGAGCTGGAGGTCGAACGTTTCGTTCACCGCTTCGATGTCGAAGATCGAGCGGCCCAGCAGCGCCGGGCCGTAGATCTCCGTGATCGCCGCGACGGCACTTTGCGTCGTGTCCGCGACAAAATGGCCCGGGCTGATGGGGCGGATCTGGCCCAGGCCCACGACGCCGTCGGCGTAGAGCTTTACAAGAACCGGCTTGCCGAGCAGCCGTTTGGGCGGGCCGGTATCGTACGAGCCGCTCGAGACGGTGCGCTGCACCCGCTGCGAGAGGGCCGTGACGAAAACGTCGATTCGATCGATGATCGGCATGGCCCGGCTACTATAGCCTACCGGCAGTCGTCCCGAAGGCGGAGGGCGGGTTGGATTGACCGCCCCCATGGCGTTTGCTAGGTTGGACGCCCAAGGGGGACGCCATGACGGTGACGACGTTTGCGCAGCGCGGCACGCACGAGGCGCCGTTCCAGTTGGCGCTGTTTGATGCGGCGCTCGGCGCGGAAGTGCGCGGCCTCGATCTGAAGCAGCTCGATGACGCGGGCTTCGCGGCCCTGCACAAGGCGTGGCTGCACCACCTGCTGCTCGTGTTCCGCGGCCAGTCGCTCGGTGCGGAGGACCTGGTCGCACTGGTGCGCCGGTTTGGCACGCCGGTCAGCTCGGCGGGGCTGCACCAGTACAACCTCGAAGGGCGCGCCGCGAACCGCCTCTACAACCTTCCGCCCGAGATCACGGTCGTTTCCAACGTCCGCGACCGCGGCGAGGTGATCGGCATGCTGGGCGACGGGGAGGTCGCGTGGCACGCCGATTTCTCATTCAAGGAGCGGCCCACCGCCGCGCGCATGCTGGTGGCGATGGAAGTGCCGGCGCGCGAGCTCGGGGGCAACACTTTTTTCCTCAACTGCTACGCGGCCTACGACGCTCTGCCCGATGACTTCAAGCGGCGTATCTCCGGCCTGACGGTCAAGCAGTCCGACATCGTGGATACGACGATGAAGCTGCGTCCGGGCGCATCGCTCGACGCGGATATCCGCACCGTGCCGGGCCCGAGCCACCCGATCATCTCCACGCACCCGGAAACCCGGCACAACATGATCTTCCTGGGGCGGCGCCACGGGGCCTACGTCAACGGCTGGTCACTGGAGGACTCGGAGGCGCTGCTCGAAGAGCTGTGGGCGCACTGCACGCAGCCGCGCTTCTGGTACGAGCACAAGTGGTCCGTGGGCGACGTAGTGGTGTGGGACAACCGCGCCGTGCTGCACCGGCGGGAGCCCTTCGATGCGAACAGCCGGCGGATCCTCTATGCTGCCCAGGTGGAGGGACACCGGCCGTACGAAGCGCCCGACGCGCTGGCGCGGCCGCCGCATCCGCGCGCGTCAGCGACGAGCCGCTGACGCGTGACGGGAAATGCCCATCGTTCATCACCCATCACACGGTCATGGCGGTCAGCGCGGCTGGGGCACCACCCGCAGATACGGCTTGAGCGTCCTGAAGCCTCCGGGATACTTCTTTCTCGCCTCGTCGTCGGAGACCGAGGGTGGGATGACCACATCGTCGCCTCGTTTCCAGTTGACCGGGGTGGCGAGCGTGTGCTGCGCGGTCAGCTGTAGCGAGTCGAGAAGCCGCAGCACCTCGTCGAAGTTGCGGCCCGAGGTCATCGGATAGACCAGGATCGCCTTGACCTTCCTGTCGGGCCCGATGATGAACACCGAGCGCACCGTGGCGTTGTCCGCCGCGGTGCGCTTCCCGCTCGACGCATTGGGGTGGATCATGTCGTAGAGCTTGGCGACGCGCAGGTCCGCGTCGCCGATCAGGGGATAGTTGACCGCGTGTCCCTGGGTTTCCTTGATGTCCTTCAACCAGGCCTCGTGATCGCTCACAGGGTCGACGCTCAACCCGATGATTTGACAGTTCCGCCGGTCGAACTCCGGCTTGAGGCCCGCCATGTATCCCAGCTCCGTCGTGCACACCGGCGTGAAATCCTTGGGATGCGAGAACAGGATCGCCCATCCGTTGCCGATCCACTCGTGAAAGCGGATTGTCCCCTGCGTCGTCTGCGCCGTGAAATCGGGCGCTTCATCTCCAATACGCACTGCCATGGTGAATCTCCTTTCGCGTTAAGCCCGGTTGGTGTCAGCGACCCGGTCAATCTGACGCGCCGCGCGCCGCTGCCATATCAGCCATAGCGTGGCCGACGTGGCAATGAGGACGAACGGGAGCGAGCCATAGTTGACCGCCTTCCAGCCGCTCTGGTTGAGCAGCAATCCCGACGATGCCGACGAGATCGCCATCGTCGCGAATATCATCAGGTCATTCGCCGCCTGGGTCTTGGCGCGCTCAGCGGGGGTGTGGCATTCCGTGAGCAGCGTGGAGCCCCCGACGTACATGAAATTCCATCCGATGCCCAGCAGGAACAGCGCGACCCAGAAGTTGAACAATGCCGTATCAGCCAGTGCCGCGCCGATACAGGCGAAGAGGAGCACGATGCCGGCCAGGATGACGGACAGCACCCCGAAGCGGTTGATGAGGGCGCCGGTGAAGAAGGACGGCGCGAACATCCCGATCATGTGCCATTGCAGCACGAGCGTCGCGTCGTGGAAATGATGGTCGTGCGCGCGCATCGCGAGCGGCGTCGCGGTCATCATGAGGTTCATGATCCCGTAGGAGAGCATCCCGGCGAGTGCCGCGACGATGAATACCGGCTGACGCATGATCTCGGTGAGCGGGCGGCCGGACCCTTTGCGTTCCTGTGCAGGACGGGGAATATCGAGCCGCGTCAGCATCAGCCCCGCGGCGAAGCACACGGCAACGAGAGACAGGTACGACGCCAGATAGGCGTGTCCGGCGGCGAGGTCCACAGTGCGTTTCGCGAGCTCGGGGCCGAAATAACCGCCAACCAATCCTCCTGCCAGAGTCAAGGAGATGGCCTTGGCCCTGAAATCGACGGCCGCGGCATCGGCCGCCGCGAAACGATAATACTTGCCGAACGCCGTATGCATTCCCAGCACCATCAGCCCTGCGCAGAGGAGCCCGAAGCTCGCGACATAGACGGCGCTGGCGCAAAGCCCCGCGCCGAGCACACCGAGCGCGGCGCCCGCCTGGAAGCCGGCGCGCCGTCCGATTGCGCGCATCAGAAGCGAAGCAGGAACGGTAGTGACGGCCGCTCCCAGTACGTAGCAGGTGAGGGGAATCGTCGCGAGGGACGGGTCGCTGGCGAGGACTGCGCCCACAAGGCCGCTCACGGCAATCACGGTTGCGCCGACCGTCTGCAGCGCGGCCTGGCAGCCCGAGAGCACGACGACGTTTCGATACTGTGTTTCCACGTGGGGGGCCTCTGTGTTGATCGCTGGGAGCAATAAGGCTCGCAGCGTGGCCCCGATTCTTCCGGGAGTTGCGCACACAGGCATGAGGCGGGCGCCCCAATGTGCGCTACGCCGACTCATCCTGGATCGGAAACTCTAGGTCCCGCGGCCTAGCGAGGGATCTTTCCGGCACCCTGGCCGAAGCCGGCGTCTCTCGCGCGCACGATCGCCTGCGCGCGGCTCTCGACTTCGAGCTTCGAGAAGATGCTGTTGATATGATTGCGGACGGTCTTTTCCGAAAGCGACAGGCGCTCGGCAATCCTTCTGTTGTCGATGCCCTCCGCGATGAGGTCCAGCACCTCCTGCTCGCGGTCCGAGAGGCGGGCAAAGGCGCCGGCGGCGGCTCCCGGCGTGCCTGCGAGCTCCTCTTCCCGCAGGAAGCTTCGCAGCTCGGCGAGGAAGCGGGGCCATGCGGGCTCGCTTTCGGTGAGTATGTGGTTGCAGCCCTCCAGCAGCGCGAAACGCGCGCCGGGAATCAGGCCTGCGAGCTGCCGGCCTTCCTCGTACGGAACACGCCGGTCGTCGCGGGCATGCATGACGAGCGTCGGGCAGCGCACCCGGGGCGCAAGTTCGCGAATATCGACCTCGCCGCTCACCCTCATGATCCGGGCCGCGTTCTCGGGCGAGGCGGTGACGCGCTTGATCTCGTTGAAGGAGCGGTGCTGCTCGGGCGTGCCCTGCGGCAGGAACTGCATGGCGAAAACCTGCCTGAACGCGGGGTCCTCCTTGTCCCAGCCGAGCTCGGCGAGCTTGACCATGACCTCGGCTTCCTCGCGTTGCTGCGGCGTCGCGGCCCGCAGCTGACGCCCGCGCGTGTAGGTTCCGTAGAGCACCAGGCGGCTGACGCGCTCGGGATGGCGCACCGCATAGGCAACGGCGATGGGGCCGCCCTTGGAGATGCCGAGCAAGGGGAAGCGTTCGAACCCCGTCGCATCGACAACCGTCTCGAGGTCGCGCACCCACGCCTCGAACGAAATATCCTCCGCGCTCCAGTCGGAAAGCCCGCAGCAGCGCTCGTCGTAGCGCACGAGCGTATAGCTCGCGCTCAACTCCTTCACCCAATGTGCCCACACGAGGCTCGCCGGCTCGCGCTCGACGTGGGTGAGCCAGTTCGCGGCCTTGACGAGCGGCGCGCCGCGTCCGGACATCGCGTAGGCGATGCGGACGCCGTCGGCTCCCGAGCAAAAGCGGATTCGCTGGCTGAAGCTCATCGGCGGGCGCAAAGGGGGGGCGGGGCGTTGGGTCGGGCACTAGTCTAGCCCAAATCCCTCATCCCTAATCCCTCGCCGACCATCACGCGGCATTCATGCGCGGGCTCTCGGCAGGGGTGCCGCGGGGAGTTACACTCGGCCAGTGGGTTCCTTGCGGCGAGGATGAACGGTGACAGCGGGTGCAAAGGCGCCGCGGTCGGCACGCAAGCGGCTCGAGAGCTGGATCGACGGTTTGCTCGTGCGGCTCACGCGGTGGATCGAGCCGGTGCTCAACCCCGTCCGGGTACTGGGGCTCACCGGGTGGTGCACGGTGCTCTTCGTGGTGGGCGCCGTCTTCTTCCTGCTTAATGACCAGGGCCTCGATTTTCTCCAGCGGCTGGTCGAATCGCGCGGCTTGAACGCCTTCCTGATCAACTTCTTTTTCTTTATCGGCGTCCTCGCGTGGGGCCTCTCAACATGGTATTGCGCGCGCCTGCTGCTGACGCGCCGCTTCCCGCTGACCGACCAGAGGTTCTTCGATCGCACCAGGCGGCTTCGCATCTGGCTGCCGCGCGTGGGCGGGAGCCTGGTCGCCTTCGTGGTGGCGGGCGGGTCCTGGCGCGTGGCCTCGTGGGACGAGGGCGGCTTTCTCGCGTACGGGTTGATCCTGCTGTACATCGCGCTTGGCGTCGCCATGTTCGTCGTGCTGTGGAAGCGCCGCGTGATCTTCAGGTCGAGGCTGACGGGCAAGCCGGGTGAGGTCGTCGAGAGCCTGCCGTCCGACTCCTGGCGCGTGCTGCAGGTCTCCTTCGCGCTGTCGTGGGGTTTTCTCGTGCTGCTGCTCGTCTTTCCCGTAAGCGTGGCGAGTACGGTGGGAGCCCCGGCGATCCTGCTCTTCGCGGCCGCCTCGTGGATCCTGTTCGGAAGCATGGTCACCACCTACTGGCCGCTCGCCAACGGCTACCCCACCCTTACGCTGCCGCTCATTTTTGCCGCGCTCATCATGAGCTGGTGGAACGACAATCACACGATCCGCAGCACCGAGGCGCGGATTGCGGCGGCGCCCCGCGAGATGCCGCAAGAGCACTTTCGCGGGTGGCTCGAGGCGCGCCTCGAGCGCGCACCGGCGAGCCGGCCCTACCCGGTGTTCGTGGTCGCGGCCGCGGGTGGCGGAATGCGCGCCGCCTACTGGACCGCCTCCGTGCTGGGCCGCATCGCCGACGAGGGTGGCGGCAAGTGGCCGGAGCACCTCTACGCGATGAGCGGCGTCTCGGGCGGCAGCGTCGGCTCGGCGCTGCACGCGGTGCAGATCGCCGACCGCGCATCCGGGCCGCAGGCCGCGCGAAACGGTGCGCGCTCCTTTGTCGCCGGAGTCCGCAATAGCCTCGACAACGACATTCTGTCGCCGGTTCTTGCCTACTTGCTTTTCCCGGACCTGGTGCAGCGCTTCGTGCCGGTCCCGTTTTCCTTTGCCGACCGCGCGCGCGCGATCGAGCTGGCGATGGAATCCGCCGTGGCGGACCCGCTGGGCGCGGGAAGCGATCGATTCGCGCGCCGTTTTGCCGAGCTGTGGCCCGAGGGACGGGCGCGCTACGATGTGCCCGCGCTGCTCCTCAACGCAACGGTCGTCGAGACCGGCCAGCGCGGCATCGTCTCGAACCTGTACATCCGGGAAGATATCTTCCCCGACGCGGTCGACCTGCTGGACGGATCGCTGCGCGCGCAGGACATGCCGTTGAGCACTGCGGCTCACCTGAGCGCGCGCTTCACGTACGTGAGCCCCGCGGGCACGATCCGCACGTCGCGGGGCGATGTGTGGCGGCACGTCGTGGACGGGGGCTACTTCGAGAACTCCGGATCAGCGACCGCCGTGGAGCTGATGCAGCAGATGCGCGAGGTCGCCGACGCGGTGCAGGAAGAGAAGTCGCGCCAGGTGTCGCTGATGCTGATTCTCGTCCGCAACGATCCGCGGGCGGCGAGCGTGTGCGAGCGGGACCTCGATACGCTGCCGCCGGCTCACCCGCATACCTATCTCAGTGATCTCCTGTCGCCCGTGCGCGCGCTGCTCAGCGCGCGGGTCGCGCGCGGCCGCCTCGCCGAAGAAACCGCGCTCAATCTCGTGCGCGGCTTTCACGGCGGCACGGAAAGCGTCCAGTCGCCCCGGTGCAGGGACGGCTGCGTGTTCGAGTTCAGCCTCGGCGGGGGCACCGTCGAGCCGCCGCTCGGCTGGTCGCTGTCCGCGCGGGGCCGGAAGGACATGGACGAGCATCTCGATCGCCAGCGGATCAAGTTCGAGTGCATCCACGGGCTGCTGACGGGCGCCGGCTGCCCGAAGGAGCCGCCCTGTCCGGCGCGCCGCTAGCAGTGCGAAAGGCGAAAACGACACAACATTGAACCGCCAAGACGCCAAGCCCGCCAGGACCTGACAAGAACTGACAAACGGCAGTTCGATCCATTCACCATCGGCCATCGGGCATCGGAAGGTGAGCAAAGGTTGCTGATTTCGTGTATCATTCGCCTTCCCCCATTGAGATAACGGCGCGCGCCCGACCCGGGACGGCGGCGCCGGCGAGGTTCACTCCTTATGCATGAAATCCTCGAGTATCTGAAAGGCTGCGGCGAGCGGCTCGATTCGGAGATCGCCACCGCCACGGGCATTCCCCTTGCGAAAGTGCGCTCGAGCGTGACCGAGCTCCACGCCCAGGGCGCCGTCATGGTGTGCCGCTCGATCCGGTATGACTCGGGCAAGGAAGTGCACGGCCTGCTCTGCCGCATAGCAGGCTACGTTCCGCCGCCCACCCCCGGCAGGAAGCCGAAGGCCAAGTCGTAAGCTGAGGGCCGATGGTCACCCTCGTCGGGCTGTCGGGCAGCCTGCGGCGCGGCTCGTACAACTCGGCGCTCCTGCGCGCCGCGGCAGCGATGATGCCCGAGGACAGCGCGCTTCGCATCGAATCGATCAGGGATTTTCCGCTCTACGACGGCGATGCCGAGCGCGCGCGCGGCGTGCCGGAGCCCGTGACGCGCGTGAAGGACGCGATCGCCGCGGCGGACGGGCTGCTGCTCGTCACACCGGAGTACAACAACAGCATTCCCGGAGTCGCGAAGAACGCGGTGGACTGGCTTTCACGGCCGCCTGCGGATATCGCGCGCGTGTTCGGCGGCAAGCCCGTCGCAATCGCGGGCGCCTCGCCGGGCGGGTTCGGCACGATCCTGTCTCAGAACGCGTGGCTGCCCGTCTTCCGCGCGCTCGGGGCCGACCTCTGGCCGGGCGGGCGCCTCCTCGTCTCGCGCGCAGGGACGGCGATCGATGCGAATGGCGAGATCGTGGATGCGGGCACGCGCGAGAACCTCGGCAAGTTCATTAGCGGTTTCGTGGCCTACGTGCAGCAGCGAAAGGCGAAGCTCGGGTAAGCCCTCAGCGCGGCGGCGGCGGCGGGGGATAGTAGGCGCGCGGTGCCGGAGAGGAAGAGGAAGTAAGTCCGCCCCGCACCGGGACCTTGTGCCCCTTCGCGTACATGCACTGGATGTACGCATTGTCGTAGCGATGCTGTGCATCGTAAGCCGATCCGTGGGCGGCGCCGGCGCCGGCGAGCCCGCCGGCGAGAAGCCCCACGCCCGCGCCGGTGGCCGCGCCCGAGCCGCCGTCGATCGCAGCGCCCGCGGCGGCGCCGAGCGCGGTGCCGACGGCGGCACTCCGTAGCGCGCTCTCGTCGGCGGCCCTCGCCGGAGTGACGCCCCCCACCTGTTCGTAGGCATATTGGCGGCAACCGCCTTCATCGAAGCGGAATTGGTCGAAGCTCTTGCCGGTGCCGGGGAGCGCCATCACGGCGGGCCCGGTAGGCCGCGTTGCGCACGCGCTGAGGCCCACTAACGCAGCAAGCAGCAACGATGCGCAGGCTCGTAGCATGATCGGGTCGCCGACGCTCACGAGGGCGGACGAGGCGAAACGCGCTGCCAAGGCACGGCGCAGCGGTCCACGTACGGATAGTACGCCTTGGAATCCGGGCAGTAGTACCAGTAGGCCTGCTCAGGCGCGGGCGCAGGCGCCGGGTCGCTTCTTTCGATGTAGACCGGCGGTGGCTCGGGCACGACGACCGGCGCGCCATAGTGGTACGGCCGGTAATAGAACGGCCGCGGATAGTGGTAATACCAGGGTGCGAAGACGACCGGCGCGCCGATGAAGACGCCGATCCGCGCCCGGGAATGATGATGGCGAAACTTGCCGTGCGCCCAGGCGGACGCGCTTGCCAGCCCGGATGCGACGAGCACCGCGGCCAGGAATGCTGATGTCAGCGCCTTCATGACGCCTCCTTTGTGCGGACCCCCCTCGCTCATATGGTAATCACGCCGGGCGGCACGGTTGAGGATAAATTGTTACGAAACGTAACTCCGTGGACCCTGTCGTCGCCGCGCGACAAACCGTCCCGGGGCGGGTCATCCGGCAAGAAAAACGCCGCGCAGAGCGCGGCGTCCTTGCTATTCGGTCCAGGTTTCTTTCCCGGGCCGCAATCCGATCAAAGCTCCTTGATCTGCACCTTGCGGAATTTCACCACGCCCTGGCCGTACTGGAGCGCAATCGGCCCGCTCGCAAACTGGCTGTGGTCGAGTTCGGATGTTTTGACGCCGTTGAGCATGACAACCAGCTTCGTGCCCCTGACGGTGATCTGATACGTGTTCCAATTGCCACCCGCCTTGGTCGGAACCAGCACCGGGGCGTGATGGACAATGCCCCCGGTGGCATACGTCTGGTCTTTTCTCGTGTCAAAGATGTTGGCTTCGTAGCAGGTTCGATCCGTGAGCTTCTGGGGATTGGCGCAGCGCATGTAGATGCCGCTGTTGGAATCGGGGCTGGCCCAGAACTCGACCCTCAACTCGAAATCGGTATAGGACTTCTTCGAAACCAGAAAGGCGCCCTCTTTGCCGACTTTCCGGTCCGCCACGATGGCGCCGTCCTCAGCCCTCCAATTCGCCTGGCCGGCACGGTTCCAGTTTTCCAGGCCCTTGTCGCCGTCAATCAGCGTGTTCCAGCCCATCATGGAGTCGACTGTGGATTCCATCTCTGCACAGCCAAAGCCGCCTAACGCGACGACGAGCAGCGTCGTGCTTACAGCTAGCAAGCGTTTCATGACCTCCTCCTGTTGTTGATCGCGATTTGAACCCGGCGATGTTCCGCTGCCGCATTGCGCGACGGCGGTGTTCTTGATCTCGCCCGGCTGGCGGGGTTGTCACCCCTGCAGCCGCCCCTTTCCGGCCATTGCCACGTACAGCATGGTCCCGCGGGGCCGGACCGTCAAGCCCGTGAACGATGCGTGATGGTTGATGGACCGAACCCCCAAGGCGAAGGGCGAAAGGCGAAGGAAGAACGGACACGGCCGGCGGGTTTTACGTTTGTCTTTCGCCTTCCTCCTTCCGTCTTCATCCTTCATCCTTCCGAGGCGGCCATGCCGCCTCGTTGTAGCCGAGCGGCACCGTTGTCCGCGCCCACCGCGGCGGCGTCTCCGAGAGGCGCAGCACCGGCGCGAGGTGCTGCAGCCGGCCAGACGGCGTCTCGCTCATCATCGACCAGCGCTCGATTTCCTCGGGGGTGAATTCCT
>Ga0256867_10000031_pt1 | contig 48874 bp, 42 predicted proteins | sample RVTome_15_FD_185939 | JGI IMG/M metagenome (GOLD analysis project Ga0256867, IMG submission 185939) | Soil microbial communities from uranium-contaminated site in the Upper Colorado River Basin, Wyoming, United States - RVT150D86 (HiSeq) ... | reverse complement strand
CACCACCACATGGCCAAACACCACGTCCCCTGGCAACTAGAAAGACTCCCCAACGGCGACCACCAATGGACCAGCCCCCTCGGCCACACCTACATCCGCAAACGCGCTCCACCCGACTAGCCGGGGGACACCCCACCTGACCAGGCGAAACGCGTCACCAACGGGTCTCCGTCGTGACTCGACCCGTCAACCGACACACCACATCGAGTGAAGATCCCGGCCACGTCCTCGGGGTCCCTCCGTGGTGTCCGGCCGCCGTAGGAGCCGATGATCAGTCTCCCATCGGGCTCCACCCACACCATGAGGCGACGCAGCCACTGGCACCACAAGTCTGGGGGAGAGAGGTCGAGGAGCGAGTAGACGTAGGTCCATTGTCGCCCCGGTTCCCAAGTCCAGGCGTCGGCGACGTGGAAGTTGTCCGCGGAGCCCGGCAGCCGCTCCCGGGCGAGCTCGACCAGAGCGGGTCCCAGGTCCACGCCGTGGGGAACGATTGCGAGGCCGCGACCTGCCGCCCAGCTCACCACATCCTCGGCCAGCAGCCCGTTGGCACAACCCACGTCGAGGAAGTCACCGTCCCGATCGATGGCGTCAACCAGCGGCGAGCGTTCGGAGATCCATGTGTCACGTCCTCCGGAGAACCCGGACTGGACCTTGGGGTCGTCGGACCTCAGGTATGCCGCTTCGAGGGCACCGGCCCGCCGGTTGAACTCCGGGTCGGGGAGCACTATCCGATCAGCGTCTTCTCGATGATGTCGATGGCGTGGTCGATGTGCTCGATGGTGGTTCGGCGGTTGAGGATGGCCAAACGAAGCACGAAACGCCCATCGACGACGGTGGGGCTGAGGTGGATCTTGCGATCGGCGTTGACGGCTTCCCATGCGGCGCGACCCAATTCGTCGTCGGTCGCTCTGAAGGCGACGATCGACAGGTCGGGTTTCCAGGTCTTGTCGAGCCCTCGGACACCCCGCAGACGCTCGTAGGCATACCCGGCCTGGTCGAGACTGGTGTCGAGCGCATCCCGGAAAGGTCCCACACCGTGGAGTTGCAGAGGGAGCCACACCGACAGGCCACGGAAAGGACGGCTCAACTCGGGTCCCAATGAGGCGATGTCCCTTATCCCGTTGTACGAGTCCTCGTCTCTCAGGTACGCCCCCCGTCCCAGGTGGGCGTCGACCAGGCTTCCCTCGTCCTTGACCACCAGGGCCCCCACCCCAAAGGGGATCGACAGGCCCTTGTGGGGGTCGAGGGCGATCGAGTCGGCCCGCCCGATCCCGGTGAGGACGGCCCGGCCCCGTTCGGTCAGCTGGAAGAATCCCCCATAGGCCGCATCTATGTGCAGCCACATCCGGTTTTCCTCGACCACATCGGCAACGGCGCCCAGGGGGTCGACCGTCCCGGTGTCGGTGGTCCCTGCCGAGGCGATCACCAGGAAGGGCCGTCGCCCTGCTTCACGGTCGGCGACGATTCGTCTCTCCACTGAGCCGACAGAGAGGCGCAGGTCGTCATCGACGGCGATTGCCACGACCTGATCGGTGCGGAACCCGGCGAGCCGGGCGGCCTTGGCTGCCGAGTGATGGGTGTGTGGGGTCACATAGATGACACCGTCGGTGAAGTCGTCTCCCAGCAGCGCCGTTCGGGCGGTGACGATGCCGGTGAGGTTGGCCATGGAACCCCCCGACAGCAGCAAGCCGGAAGCCCGGGGACCCAGCTCGAAGATCGAGCTGAGCCAGTCGACGACACCGTGCTCGATGGCGCTGAACCCGGGAGCGGCACTCGCCACACCGGTGTATCGGTTGAGCCCGGCGGCGAGGAACTCGGCGACGGCAGCCGAATAGAGCCCGGCGTTGGGGATGTAGGACAGGTGTCCCCCCGAGGGGTGGTAGATCCCGTCCCCACCGGCGACCCTCAGCTCGTCGAGGATGTCCTCGAGCGGCCGGCCCGACTCGGCGGGGGGAGCCCGGAAGGCCTCGAGGGTGGCCCTGTCGAGATCGACCCCCGATGCATCCATCTCCTCGGCGCGGTCGAACCATTCGTTCAAATAGTCGAGAACGGCACGGGCGATCTCCGAACGAGTGGCGGCGTCCGGCTCGAGTGGTTGGGCCATCGCCCAACAAGGTAATAGCGCGGCATGGCCACTGCGTACTCCGCCTCGGCGGGCCACCATCTACGATCCGGTCGCGATGACCACAGAATTCCATCGTGTCCGTCTGCTCTGGCCCGATCACCTCGGGCTGGCCCGGGGAAAGTACCTCACTCCCGAGAAGGCGGCCACCGGCACCGCCCACTGCATCTCGTTGTTCACCCTCGGATTCGACCGTGTGATGATCCCCCACGACGGCGGCTTCTTCTGGGATGGTCTGCCCGACTGTGACGCCACTTTCGAGGACGAGGCGATCCGTCCCGGTTGGCAGGAAGGCACCACGGTCGTCATCCCCGACATCACCCGCGAGGGCAAGCCGGTGCCCCTCGCCCCACGGAACGTCCTCAAAGAGGTGGTGGCGAGATGGGAGGACAAGGGGCTCGCCCCCAAGGTGGGCATCGAGCTCGAAGCCTTCCTCTTCGAGCCCGACGGCGACGGGGGGTGGCGGCCGATCAGCACCCCCGGCGCGTATGTGTACGGGACCGGCTCCGCGGTCGACCCGTCGGGGACCATCGACGAGATCATGAAGACCGCCGTGCAGGTGGGTCTCCGTCTCGAATCGGTCAACAGCGAGTACGACAACGGGCAGTTCGAGCTGACGCTCCGCTACGACGACGCAATGAGGGCTGCCGATGACGCCTTTCTCTTCAAGGTGATGGCCAAGGAGATCGCCGCCAGCCGGGGGATGTTGCTCACCTTCATGGGCAAGCCGATCAACGGCCGGGGCGGGTCGGGCTTTCACGTCAACCTGTCCTTCGACGACGATCAGGGCACCAACGTCCTCGGCGACCCCGAGTCCGACGACGGTCTCAGCCAGATGGCCCGCTCGGTGATCGCCGGGCTTCTGCACCACCACGTGGGGATGACCGCTCTCGTCGCCCCCACCGTAAATGCCTACAAACGTCTCCAGCCAGGGTCGTTGTGCGGTTACTGGGCAAACTGGGGCTACGACCATCGCGGGGTGACCGTCCGCGTCCCCCCGGCGCGGGGCCAGGGGACCCGTCTCGAGCACCGTGTCGGCGACGGCTCGGTGACCCCGCATCAGGGGGTCGCCGCCGTGCTCGCCGCCGCCCTGCTCGGCTATGAGAAGGGATACGACCCGCCGCCGGTGGAGACTCTCGACTGCATCGAGAAGGCGTCCACCGACGTCGTCTGCCCACCTTCTCTCTCCGAGGCCCTCGATGCACTCGAGGCCGACACCGACCTGGTCGAGGCATTCGGTGCCGCGTATGTGGACGGTTTCGTCACCGTCAAGCGGGCCGAGTGGGACCGATATCAGAAGTGGACGACCGATTGGGAGACCGCCGAGTACCTGCCCTTCCTGTGATGGGCGGTTTCCTCTTTCCCCGGACCCCCAGTGGACGCTCCTCGCTGATACCGCCGCCTCCATGGCACTACTCGGGGGAGATGATCACCGTCGAGTACCGCACCCACCCCGAGCGGGTGGCGGACTTGCTGCCCGACGGCGCCGGCCTCGCCAGGGACGACCCCGGGGCGGTGGCTCTGATCTGGGCCGACTGGCAGAGCAGCGGCGACGACTTCGCCGAGATCCTCGACCCGGTGCGCAGCCAGTACAAGGAGTGCTTCGTGGTGGTCCGGTGCGATTGGGAAGGGGAGAGCTGGAGCCGGTGCCCCTTCATATGGGTGGACAAGGACTTCGCCCTGGTCAGGGGTTACCACCAGGGCTACCCGAAGAAGCTCGGCGACATCTGGATGACCCGGCCGGTCACGGTGGGCCGGGCCGGGCCGCGACTCGAGGGGGGCGGCCGGTTCGGGGCCACGCTCAGTGCCGCGGGGCGCCGTCTCGCCAACGCCGGGATCGTGCTGACCCATGAGGTGGACTCGCCCGGGTTCGTCAACGCCCACCCCATGCTGCACAACCGGTATTGGCCGGCCATCGAGTCGGACGGGTCGGCCTCGATGGACGAGTTGGTGACGATGCGCGGCTACGACGGGGAGATCGCCGACGTCTGGGCGGCCGAGGCCGATCTCGAGCTGTTCGAGTCACCGAGCGAGGAGCTCGCCCTCCTCGAGCCGGTGGAGATCATCGGTGGCTTCTATCACCGTGTCGGCGTCTCCTGGAAAGGCGGCACCACTCTGAAGACGGGGGAGTGACTCAACCCACCGACCCCTCGCTGATCTGCAGTGTCTTCAAGTCGCTGTGGAAGTCGAGGGCGTAGTCGCCTCCCTCGCGGCCGATACCCGAGATCCGGCACCCTCCGAATGGGGCGGTGAGGTCGCGGACCAGGAAGGTGTTTACCCACACCGTGCCCGCCCGGATCGCAGAGCCGACCCGATGGGCCCGCTCCTCCGACCCGGTGTAGACGATCCCGGAGAGCCCGTACTCGGTGGAGTTGGCCAGGGCTACGGCCTCGGCCTCGTCCCCAAAGGTCTGGAAGGTGAGGACAGGACCGAACACCTCCCGCTGCACCACCTCGGAGTAGTTGTCTTTGGGCTCGATGAGGGTGGGCTCGTACCAGAGACCATCGTCCTTCCAACGGTCCCCGCCCCTGAGCACCTTGTCCCCCGCGTCGCGGGCCCGGGTGACGAAGCCTTCCACCCTGGCCAGATGGTCGGGGTGGATCATCGGCGAGATGGTGGTTGCCGGATTGCGACTGTCACCGAGCACGTGCTTGTCGGTGTAGGCGTTGAACAGCTCGAGGAACTCGGTGGCGATGCTCTGCTCGACGAGGAGCCGCGTCCCGGCGAGACAGACCTGCCCCGAATCGTCGTACTGCCCTGCCGCCTTCTTGGCGGCGGCGTCGATGTCGGAGTCGGCGAACACCACCAGGGGGCCCTTCCCTCCGAGCTCGGCGGTGAAGGGGACGATGTTGCGCGCCGCGGCCACCCCGATGTGCCGGCCGGTCTCGGGTGACCCGGTGAATGAGATCCGCCGAACGCGACGATCCCGCACCAGGGCGGCGCCCACTTCCTCTCCCACCCCTTGGACCACGTTCAAGACGCCTGGGGGTAACCCTGCCTGACCGGCCAGGTCGGCCAGCGTCGACGCCGAGAGCGGCGCCCACTCGGCGGGTTTGAGGATGACCGGATTACCCGCGGCCAGGGCGGGTGCCAGCTTCCAGGTGAAGAGCAGCCAGGGAGCGTTCCAGGGGGTGATGATCACCGCGGGCCCCGCCGGCATCCGTTGCACCAGGTTGTCGGTGCCCTTGGACGACCAGCGCCGCCCTTCGTAGTCGGCGGCGAGATCGGCGTAGTTGCGGAAGTTCTCGGCTCCCCGATGAATCACTCTCGCCCGCAGGCTCTCCAACAGCATGGCCATGTCGGCGCACTCGACGGTGGCCAGGTCGTCGATGTTCTCGTCGATGAGGTCGGCGAGACGGTGGAGCAGGCCGGCTCGTTCCCCGGGGGAGAGCGCCGACCACGCCGGGAAGGCGTCGATGGCGGCGGTCACGGCTCGGTCGGCGGTGAGGGCGTCACCACGGGCCACGTCGGCGAGCTTCCAATCCCAGTCGAGCGGTGAGCGCACCTCGAAGGTGTGTGGGGAGCCGACTCGTCGCCCTCCGATGTAATGATCGGGAGAGACGGCCACGTCGGAGATTTCGGCTCTGGCTGACGGCATGTTGGCCCGGGAAGAGAGGTTGGTTGGGCGCCTGAGGATAAACTGGCCCGACCCATGCCACGACCGCTGAGCGCCCGTGATCCCGAGGTGGTCCTCGAGGCGGAGCGGGACATCAGGGAGAGGCTCGGGGACCGTACCTTGGACTTCGATGCGCTTCTCGCCGTTTCCAACATCTATCGGGCGGCAAACGCGGTGCGCAACCGCATGGAGAGAGAGGTCCTCACTCCGGCGGGTCTCACCTGGGGCGGATTCACGATCCTCTTCGTGCTCTGGGTGTGGGGCGATCGGGAGACGTCCGAGCTCGCCGTCGACTGTGGTGTCGCCAAGGGGACCCTGTCGGGCATGGTCGCCACCCTGGAAAGATCACGGATGGTGAGCAGATCGCGTCACCCCGGGGACGGGCGGAGGGTGATGGTCCACCTCGAGCCGGCCGGAGAGGGCACCATCGAGGAGCTGTTCCCCACTTTCAACGCACACGAGGCTCGGTTCACTTCGCGTCTCGACGACCAGGAGCGTCATGAGCTGGCCCGTCTCCTCCGATTGGTGACCGCAACCGCCGACGAGGTCCCCTTGGTGGAGCCTGTGAGACCGAAGGGGGACGACCCGCAGACCCCCTCCGGGCCCCCGGCCCGGAGTGAGAGCCGTCGCTAACGTTCGGTACCTAACGACTTAGGAGGAAGTGTCATGGGAGAGATTGTCGGTGTCGGGCTGATCAGCCACGCCCCCACCATCATGTTCGACGAGAAGGCCCGTCGTGGGTTGAACGAAGGCAAGGAGATCAGCCTGGTCCCCGGGTTGGTGAGGCTGCGGGACCAGGTGTTCGACCGGCTCCGGCCCGACACCATGGTGATCATCGACTCCCACTGGGTGAGCACTGTCGAGCACATCCTCTCCGCCCATGAGCGGAGGTCGGGGCACATGACCTCTTCCGAGTTGCCCCGGGGAATTTCCGCCATCCCCTACGACTTCGAAGGCGACCCCGAGCTGGCCCGACTCGCCGCCAAGCTCGGAGGGGAGTTGGGCACCCCGACTCATGCCTCCGACGACGACTATCTGCCGGTGTACTACGCCACGGTGAACCTGGTCCACTATCTGCACAAGGACGAGAGCGTGGTCTCCGTCTCTGTGGTGCAGACCGGCGAGACCGACGACTTCCTCACCATGGGCGAGGCGATCGGGGAGGCGGTCGGTCGTCTCGACCGGCGGGTGGTGGTGCTGGCCTCGGGGGGGATGAGCCACACCTTCTGGCCGCTGTCCCAGATCGCCAAGCACGAGGCCTCCGACCCGGTGCACATCATCACCCCTGAGGCGCGCGCCGCCGACGAGGAGCGTCTCGAGTGGATGCAGGCTGGTGACCACCGGCGAATCGTGGAGACCATGGACGTCTACGAGGAGCACAGCCCCGAAGGGGACTTCGGGCACTACCTGATGATGCTGGGAGCGGTCGGCGGCGCCGATTGCACGGCCCGGGGTGAGCTCTTCTCCGACTACGAGAACGCCACCGGCACCGGACAGGTGCACGTGTGGTTCGAGAGGCCGGAGACCGGTTGGACGGGCTGAGCGCGCTGTTGTCTACCGGCCGGGCCGCAGCCGCCATGCCACAATCAGGGTGTGGTTGCGATGAGAGACCGGAATGAGATCGGCGGTGCGCTCGACCGGCTCGCCGCAGCCCTCGAGTCTTTGGACTTCGGCCCGGACACCGCCCAGCTCGAGGACGAGCGTGACCGGATCGCCGGGATCATCCGGTCCTATCTGATTCCGAGATCTGCCGACCGGACCACCCCGATGTTGGTGGTCTTCGCCGGGCCCACCGGATCGGGGAAGTCGACCCTGGTCAACTCACTCTCCGGTCTCGAAGTGTCGAGGACCGGACCGTTGCGCCCCACGACAACCGCCCCGGTGGTCCTCGCCGACCGTGAGCATGCATTCGACCGGATCGCCGGGGTGGAGTGCGAGGTGGTGGTCGGCCGGGCTCCGATACTCGAGAACCTCGCCTTGGTGGACACGCCCGACATCGACTCCACCGCCACCGAGCACCGGGCGATCACCGAGACCCTCATCGACAATGCCGATGTCGTGGTGTTCGTCACCTCGGCGCTGCGTTACGCCGATCTGGTGCCCTGGCAGGTGCTGCGTCGCGCCCGTTCGAGAGGGACCCCGGTCATCCATGTCCTCAACCGGGTCTCCTCCTCGTCTTCGGGGGCGATCGTGGATCTCAAGTCCCGGCTAGACGCGGCCGGGCTGGACGATCGTCTCATCACGGTTCCCCAGCACTACCTTGGAGAAGACGGCCAGAGGGTGCCGTCGCTGGCGGTCCGCTCCCTCGCCAAGAGACTTGCTTCGTTGGCCGCCAACAAGGAGGAGGTCGCCGGGAACGCGTTCGCGCGGGTCTTGGACGGCATCGTCGCCCAGAGCGCCGGTCTCGCCCGGTCGATCGACGAGCTCGTCGACGACATCGACGATCTCGAGGCCGGGTTGTCCGTCGAGCTCTCCAACCGGGTGCCCCGTCTGACGCTGGACGGTGTCGGAGATGGTCTCTACCCGCCGCCCCCCGACCCGCAACGGGAGCGAGCGCTGCGTCGCTGGAGAAGACGCGCCGGGCCCGAGCGGCATTTCGCCAAAGCGGGGTGGTCGAAGGTGGTGGACCGGGTGGAGTCCATCGTCCACGCCGACATCCGCCACTATCTCTCCGGGGAGGGCAGGTCGCTTCGAGAGCGAGGGTTGCCGGTGGATGACCTGGCCTCTCGGGTCAGACCGGCGGCCCGCTCGGCGGCGGAGGGGTGGAGCTCGTTCGTCCATCGCATGGCCACCGACCACGACCACCGCAACTCATGGCTCATGGAGGCGGTCCTGGCCGACGCTGCCACCTCGGAGGGGCCGGTGCCTGCCGTGGGTCTCCTCTTTGGCGACGAGGCCGCGGTGCTGGTCGACCGGGCGAGGCGGGAGTTGCTCGGTCGTCTCGACGTGGTGTATCAGCTCGTCGTCAGCCTGGTGGTCGATGCAGTGCGACAAGGCGTCGGTGACCTCGAGGTCTCCGAGCTGAGGGCGGCGCTGGGCGGAGTGGCGGCGACACTCACCCCGGTTCATGCGTGACCGGCTGATCGGCCTGCTGGAGAAGGCGGACCTCGCCTTGGCCTCGTGCTCGGGTGTCGTCGACGACGCCGCGCTCTCCCCCCTCATTCGGGCGGTGGGAGCAGTGCGCACCCGACTGGCATACCCCGAGGAGGTGCTGGTGGCGGCCCTCGCCGGGGGCACTGGCTCGGGCAAGTCCTCCCTGTTCAACGCGTTGACCGGTGAGACGCTGGCCGAAGTGGGCGGGGTCAGGCCCACCACCTCCGCCCCCGCGGCCGCGGTTCCCTCCTCGGCCGGCGGATCTCTCGACGGCTTCCTCGACCGCCTCGGGATCGACGAACGAGACGTCTATGAGGGCCACGGGGTCTGTCTCGTCGATCTTCCGGACACCGACAGTGTCGAAGTCGACCACCGTCACCGGGTGGACGCGGTGCTCCCCCTCGTCGACCTGGTCATCTGGGTCACCGACCCCGAGAAGTACCGGGACGCCCGGCTCCACCACGACTACCTCCGGCCGATGTCGGAATACGCCGACCAGTTCTTGTTCGTGATCAACCAGAGCGACCGTCTCGGGGTCAACCAGCTCCGGGAAGTTCGCGTCGACCTCGAAACCGCCCTCGCCGAGGACGGGATGGAGCACCCGATCGTCATTCCGGTCTCAGCGGCCCCGCCCGCAGGACCGCCAGTGGGGCTGGAGACGCTGGGTGAGGCCATCGAGGCCAAGCGGGCTGCCCGAGACATGCTCTACCACAAGCTGCTCACCGATCTGGCCGCCACAGCCTCGGCCCTGGGGCTCGAGACCGGCGACACCCTCGACTTCGATCAGCGCGCATCGGATGCGGTATCGACCGCCGCCCAGGCGCTGGCCACCGGGGAGACCGAGCAGGCGATGAAGGCCTTGGTCGGTTTTCTCGACTCGATCGCCGGTGAGGCCGGTGGCGTCGCGGCGCGGAGGATCGAGGCTCTTGCCGCGGACCTACCCCGCCACCTCCAACGGATCGATGACGAGATCGAGTCGCGTCGAAAGCCGCGGCGTAGATGGTTCCGCGGAAGAGGCACAACCAGCGCCTCGCAGGCCGAGACCGCTCTCGTTCTCATCACCGAGTCGGTGATCAGGCCGGTGCGGGCAGTGCTGGCCCGGCGGGCACTGGCCCTGGCCTCGGTCGCAGATCTGACCTTTGAGATCGAGAGGTTGCGTCGGGACCCACCTCGTTAACCTGCCGCAACATGCCGATCATCCTCCCGGATCTGCCCGCATCGCTCCTCTTCGCCCAAGAGCGGACCATCGGAGAGGATCTGGTGGGGACCGCCGTCGTGGTCGGTGTCGGGATTCTCGTCTACTGGATCGCCCTCGTGCTCGGGCGGCGCTACGTGAATCGCATGACCATGAAGGGTGGCGAGCGTGGCGCCCGGGCCACCACGCTGTGGACGGTCTTGCGGAGGGTGGTCCTGGTCGCGGTCCTGTTCACGGTGGTGCTGTTCGTCTTCACACTCTGGGATTGGAGCATCACCCCCTTCCTCGGGTTGGGGACCGTGATCGCCGCCGCGGTCGGTTTTGGCGCCCAGGACCTGGTCAAGGACTTCCTCGCCGGCTTCTTCATCCTGATGGAGGATCAATTCCATGTGGGCGACACGGTCACCATCGCCGGGGTCACCGGCACGGTCGAGGACATCCAGCTGCGGGTGACGCTTCTGCGGGACCTCGAGGGCAATCAGCACTTCGTCCCCAACGGTCAGATAACCGTCACCTCCAACTTCACCTCGAGGTTCGCCCAGCCGGTGATCGACGTCGGGGTTGCCTATGAGACCGACATCGACCGCGCCCTGGACATCTTCAAAGACGAGCTGGAGACTCTGGCCACCGATCCGGGATTCGAACGTCTGGTCATCGGGGCCCCCGAGATTCTGGGGGTCAATGAGCTGGGAGAATCCGCGGTGATCCTGAGGGGCCGGCTCACCACCATCGCCGATGAGCGCTGGGTGGTGCGCCGGGAGGCATTACGGCGGATCAAGAAGCGTTTCGATGCCGAGGGAATCTCCATTCCCTTCCCCCAGATCACGCTCAACAAGAAGGGCGAGAGCTAGCCGCTACGCCGAGATCACCGTCAGGCTGTCGGGCGCCCATGTCACCGAGCCGGCATCGGCCTGGCCGAGACTCTCCCCATCGGCCTGGACAGCCACCGGCGGGTCGGCGTCGAACTCGATCGAGGCGATGTGGCTCCATACCTCGAACCCGGCGATATTGCCCAAGTTGCGATGGGTGAGGGCGCTGAAGAAGATCTTCGGGATCCGGCGACGTCTCAAACGTTCCAGAACGAGTGCCGACATCGGGTTGGGCAGGTCGTCGCTGAACCGGATGGCGATCTTGCCGAAGTAGGTGTAGATCTCCCGGAACTGGAGCAGGGCGGTGGTCCCTCTCATCGCCCGGTTCCCGGAGGCGAAGTCGACGTGCGGCTTGTGGGAGGGGAAGCCCTTGAACCCCACCCCCAGCGCGGAGCGGGCGTAATGCAGTGACCCGAACCGATACTTGCGGTACGGGTCGGAATCCGCCACTCGGACCACTTCGGCATCGAGACCGAGGCCACATGCGAACACGGCGTGGTGGACCGTCTCGGTCTCGCCACGGCGAAGGGTGATGCGCGCCGTCCCCACCCGGGTGGTGACGTGGTCGCGACCGATCAGCCTGGCTGCCTTGGTGTGCTTGGCGGGGATGTCGAACAGACGCGCCGCCACATTGGTGGTTCCCGCCGGGATGATCCCCAGGGCGGTGTCGGTGCCGATCAGGCCCTGGGCCACGTGGTGGACCATCCCGTCGCCACCCATGGCGACGACTATCAGCGCACCGTCGGCAACGGCCTCCTCGGCGGCCGCGTTGACCTCCGGGATCGACCCGGGCCAGACCGCTTCGACCTCGTGGGTCTTGGCCAACTCCGCCATGACATCACGATGCGAGCCTCCGGTGAATTGGGAGGCCACCGGATTGGATATGACGACGATTCGGTCCATGACCTGTCGAACCTACAGAACTACCCTCCCCAGGAGATGACCGATCTCGAAACTCTCTCCGGTGATGAGGATTCCGGCGGCGCCCTCTACACCGTGGTGGCGGGGGAGGGTGACGGCTTTCTGCTCGCCCTGGCTGCCGGGGACACCGCAGGTGGTGCCTGGGACCTGGGTTACTCGGCGACGACAGAGCAGGCGACGATCATCGCTTACGAGCTGATCGCCAATCGTGAGATGGACATCAGTCGTCTCATCGTCGCCATGCTCGAGTTGGACGGAGCCTCCGACGAGGAGCCGGTCTTTCGAGCCGAGAGCCCGGAGTTCAGGATGTGGCTCGACCGGGCTCACGCCGGCAATCCGGCCCCTGGCGCCGAGCGATCGCTCGACGCCTCCGCACGAGCGCCGGTGGTCGGCGTCGCCTATCGGAAGGACCCTTCGCTCCTCGTCGAGAAGACTGTCGAGTTGGGCCGTCTCTTTCACCGCGACGCGGCCACGGTGGCGGCGGGGGTGATCTCGGCGGCAGCGGTGGCTGCCTCCTGTTTCGCCCAGTCGGGCCTCGACCTCATCACCGGTGTGGCCGAGACGATCGGCTTGGGTCTCGGCGACATCGGCGCCGGTCTCGACCGGCCCGAGCGCATCGCCGGTTTGCCCGGAGAGATCGCGTCGCTGCTGCCGGCAGTCGGAACCTCCTCGGGTGAGGAGGCACTGCAACGCGCCGGTGGTGACGCCGAGGACCCGATCCAGATGGTTCTGGCCGGTCTATTGCTGGCGGCCCCGGTGGCTCCCCGTCATCACGTGCCGATCTCCTCTGCCGCACAGATAGGCGGAAGCCGTCTCGGCGCGGTCGTCGGCGCCATCGTCGGGGCCCGGGTCGGGATCAGGGCGTGGCCCTGGGCCTTCGCCAACGACACCTGGTTCGCCGAGATCGGGCGCCGCCTGGTGCGGGGGCCCGACGAGGTCAGAGACCTTCCCATCCCCTATGCGGTGGAACAGCACCTCATGTCTGGGGGACGTCCCGGGTTCCATTAGGCACCAGCCGGTCCTCGACCGGCCATGACCGAACCCGGTCGTCCACACCGCCGAGGAGCAGCCATCCGACGGCGACGAACACGGCGAGGGTTCCCAGCGCAAAGCTCCGGCCCAGGTTGGCGACGTCGACGACGAGGGCCCAGACCAACGGTCCGGCGATGGTGGCAAATCGGCCGACGGTGGCGTAGAGGCCGTAGAACTCACCGAGATGCCTGGGTGGTGAGACCCGGACCATGACCACACGATCGGCCGACCATGTCGCCCCGAGCGCGATTCCGCCGAGGGGGCCGATGACCCATGCCACATCGGTGAGCCCGGTGATGGCGGCGGTGACCCCTGTCATCATCGCCGCCATCCACAGGACCAGGACGAAGCGGAGCACCCGGAGCGGGCCGTGTCGCTCGATGAAATGGCCGGCGCCGAGGCCCCCGACGATCGCCGACGTGATGGCGACTCCCATCAGCGCGGTGAAGAAGCCCCGATCGAGCCCGAGCTCGTCGATGACGAAGATCGCCAGGAAACCTCCGATCAGGGTGTTGATGGCGTCGGTGTAGAAGAACCGCCCGATGAGAAACCGCACCACGCCCTCATAGGTCCGTGCCTTCCGCCACGACCGGGCGAGACGTGCCGCGATGTCCCCGGCGGTGGGCAACGGCTCGTCGGAATGTCCCGGTCGCTCGCTGATGAAGAAGAACGAGGGGAGGGCGAATATCAGAAACGCCAGGGCGATGAGGCGGAACGCACCCGGGAAACCCCAGTCGAGCACGTCGAGGGCGACCAGCCCGAGCCCGAGCCCGATGAAGGAGCCGAAGTACCCCACACCGACCCCGAGCCCCGAGATGTGGCCGCGATTGTCGATCGTGCTCACGTCGACCAACAGGGCGTCGTAGACCACCGAGCCGGTGTTGACCGCCACCACCGCGATCCACAGCATCACCAGGGTGAGCCAGACCGGGCCGGTGGCGATCAGGGCCGTGGCCAGCACCGCCAGCACCGTGGTGACGATCAACGTGGGCACCCGTCTGCCCAGGACGTCGCTCCGGGTCCCGGCCCATGGTGCGAGGAAGATGACCACCGCGGCGGCGGCCGCCTGCACCCCGGCCAGGGCACTGTCGGGCTGGTTCTCGGTGATCAGCCAGTCGGAGAAGTAGAGACCGACGACACCGAGAGCGAAGATGGTGTTGGCCAGGTCATAGGTGACCCATGAAGCGGTGGCCAGACGTGACGGGCCGGTCGACACCCCGGCCTCGCTCACGGTCTCAGAAAGTTACGGCGACGGAGATGAGCTCTTCCCGCCCGAGCAGCCCGGCGGCGGCTTGGAGGGCACGGGGCGCCTCTGACAGAGGGAACTGGTGGGAGACGAGGTCGTCGATCCTCGGGTCGGTCTCCAGCTGGTTGGTGGCCCATTGGTAGCCCACCGTGGTGGCCCCGACTGCCCCGCGCACCGTGAGCTGCTTGGCAACGATCACATCGGAGAGGAAGTGGAATGCGCGGTTGCCTTTCGTCGAGGCGAGGATGACCCTGCCGCCACTGCGGACGAGGTCGAGTGCGGTGAAAACCGCTTCGGGGTCATCGGAGGTGACATCGATCACGACATCGGGCCGTCGCCCCAGATTGTCCGCCAGCTCGGCGGCGACATCGGTCACCTCGACATCTATCACGGTGTCGGCGCCCAGTCTCTTCGCCAGCTCGAGCCGGTCGCGATCATGGCTCAACCCGGCGATTCCCACCCATCCGGCCCCTGCCGCCTTGGCGGCGATCAAACAGGCCAGCCCCCGCGGCCCCGGCCCGAGAATGAGGACGTCCTCGCCCGGTTTGAGTGCGGGCAGCTCCACGGCCCAGGTGTGACCGGAGGCCAGGGGATGGACGAAGGTGGCCACCTCCGAGGGCACGTCGTCCGTCACCGGGTGGAGGTAAGCGTTGGGATCGAGATACAACAGCTCGGCGAGGCCGCCCCACAGACCGGGTGGCTCCACTGAGGCGATCATCCCGTACGAGTTGGAGGGCTTCCGGCTCACACAGGTAGCCAGGTTCTGTTGGCAGCGATGGCACCGACCGCATCGGATCCTCGGCTCGACTACTACCCGGGTGCCCACCGGATAGGGGACGTTGGGCCCTTGCACCGCGATCCGGCCCACCACCTCGTTCCCGGGGACAAGGGGGTAGATGACATCCCGGGCCTCCCCCTTCCACACCTGGACGTCGGAGCCGGAGACGCCGGTAGCCTCGACAGCCAGCCAACCTCCGTGCTCACCACCATCCGTGGAGACCGAGGTCATCGAGAAGTGTCGGGGTTCGACGAGCAACATCGCCCGTGCGGTTGAACCTGCCTGCATCGCCGGGCGAGTGTAAACCCGAGTCAGAGCCTTCCGAACATGGCGACCATCCTGGATACCCCCCGTTCGAGGTCCTCGTCGGATAGCGCATAAGACAGTCTGATGAAACCCGGTGCGCCAAATGACTCACCGGGGACCACCGCGATCCCCGCCTCCTCGAGGAGGCCACCGGCCAGGGCCGCAGAGGTGGGGTAGCGGTCGTTGAGTAGATCCAACACACGGGGGAACACGTAGAAAGCGCCCTCGGGCTCGGAGCAGCCGACCCCGGGGGCGGTGGCCAGCATCGAGAGCATGCGCTGACGTCTCTTGTCGAAGGCCTCGCGCATCGTCACCACGGTGTCCTGCGGGCCGGTCAATGCCTCCAAGGCCGCCATCTGCGCGACGTTGTTCACGTTCCCGGTGGCGTGTGACTGATGTCGCGCCGCGGCATCGACCAGGTCGGGCGGCCCGATCATCCATCCCACCCGCCACCCGGTCATGGCGAAGCTCTTGGCCACCCCGTTGACCAGGACGAAGTTCTCGAGCGCCCCGGTCACCGCCGCCACCGAGGGCGCCACCTCATCTGTCCCGTACACCAGACGCTGGTAGATCTCGTCGGCGACGACCCAGATGTCGTTTTGCCGGGCCCATTCACCGATGGCCCGCGCCTCGTCGGCGGTGTAGACCGCTCCGGTCGGGTTGGACGGTGAGACGAAGACCACCAGCTTGGTGCTCGGGGTGAGGTGACGGTCGAGATCGTCGACGGTGACCTTGAATCGAGCCTCCATGGTGGTGGGGACGGACACCGGCACCCCGCCGGCGAGCTCTATGCCCGAGGGATACGTCACCCAGTGTGGGGCGGGGAGGAGGGCTTCGTCGCCGGGGTCGAGCAACGCCGCGAAGGTCTGGAATATGGCCTGTTTGGCCCCGTTCGTCACCAGGATCTGCTCGCCGCCCACCTCCACACCGCTGTATCGCTTGGTGTAGTCGGCGACCGCGGTGCGCAAAGGGGCAAGCCCCACGTTGGCGGTGTAGTGATGGTTGGAGGGGTCGGCCGCGGCGCTCCTCGCCGCCGACACGATGTGCTCGGGGGTGGGGAAGTCGGGCTCACCGGCTCCAAAGGAGATCACGTCATGACCTTCGGCCGCCATCTCCCGGGCGCGACTGTTGATGGCCAGGGTGGCGGAGCCCGCCAGCCCGGCCAAACGTCTCGACACCCTCCTCACCGTCTAGCCGGTGCTGTCGTCGGTGGCGTCCTTGACCGCATCCGCCGCGCTATCGGCCGCGTCCTCGACCTTTTCTGCTGCGGCCTCGGCGGCGTCGGCGGTTGCTCCCGTGGCACGATCCGCGGTCCTCTCGGCTGCCTCGGCAGTCGCCTCCTTGGCGTCCCCAGCCCCCTCCTTTGCCTTGGCCGTCAGATCGGAGACCTTCTCCTTGCCCTTCTCGTATACCTCGCTGGCAACCTCCTTGGCCTTGTGCGCCGTCCTCTCGACGTGGGGTTGGGCCCTCTCAGCGAGATCCTCAGCCGTCTCCTTGGCTTTCTGCACGGCCTTCTCAACATGTGGTTGGGCCTTTTCAGCGAGATCGTCGGCGGTCTCCTTGGCGGTCCCGAACCATCGCTTCAGTGTGTCTTTGAGTCCCATCGCTTCCTTTCGCGTGTCGCCCAGCGTAGTGACTCGGCAGCGCCGCCAACTCAGTATCTCCAGCGGCTGACCACGGTGCCACCCGGGTCGTGGAGCAGCGCCAAGTCCCCGTCGTTGTTCCACACCGCTTCCATCCCCGGCGACCACCGAGGGTGGTCGCTGGCGATGGTGAGGCTCTCACCCGATGCGAGCAGGGTGCCGGGGGCGAACCCGAATCGATGTCGACTCGAGGCGTCACGGACGCCCCACCCCGATAGGTCAACCGGCTCGTTGTCCTGATTCACGATGACGACCCGTTCTGAGCCGAGTTGTTCGTCATCGGGGCCGAGGGGGTCGACGACGGACCGTGTCGGGTCGATTACGACCGCGGGCAGTGGCGGGTGGCTCCCACACGCGGTGTCCGCCCACAGCCCGGTCCCGGAGGTGAATGCCTCTTCTTCGGCTTGGATCATCGGGTCGCGGTGCGGATCGTCGGCGCCCGGGTCGGTGGCGATGGCCAGCCCCAACTCGATCAATTCGATGTTGAGGTGACGCTCGTCCAAGAAGACATGGGCCAGGGTGCGCCCGAACCGGTCCACCGCGAGCACCTGGAGTGTCACCGTGGTGCCATGCAGGATCTCGGCGAGATGGAGGAGGCTCTCGTCGTGGAAGCACTCACCGCGGTCGGGGGCATTCACGGCTACGAGTCTCACTGTCAACTCTCCGTCGGGAGTGCGCACGTCCATGGTGTCGCCGTCGGCGATCCGGATGACCGAGGCCACGACCCTGCTCGATCGGTCCGGTGTCGTGGTCGCGGTGACGTTGCCGGCTGTGCAGGCGGCGACCACGAGACCGGCCGCCACCGGGATCAGTCCTCGGATTGGGCGCTCCTGGCGGCCATCCGATGCTTGCGCCGCCGCCGCCGGTAGAGCGGCCAGGTGAGAGCGGACAGGATCACGGTGGCCAGGGCGGTGACCATGACCAGCAAGGCCATCGGCATCTGCCACTCCCACGCCAGGAACTGCACGGTGGCCTGCTCGGCGTTCTGGACGGAGAAGATGATGAGGGCGACTGCCCAGATCAAGAGGAGGATCACCCCCCAGGGGACGCCCTCGCCGGGGTCCTTGACCCGTTTGGGCTGCTCTGGCTCGAGGAGGTCGTCTACCTCGTGGTGCTGGTTCTCGTCCACGGGCCGAACCCTATACGCCCTCGAATGACCAGAGACCACGTGATCGGCGAGCTTCGGCCACGTCGACCCGGCTGAGCACGATCAGGCCCAGCGCGAACAGCGCCACCACCGAGAGGATCGCCGGCCTGCCCGAGCCGGTGGCATTGGTGACTACGGCGAACAGAAGCGGTCCCCAGATCGCGGAGAACTTGGAGAACACCGAGTAGAAGCCGTAGAACTCGGCTGACGCCTGCTCGGGGATCATCGACCCATAGAGGCTCCTCGACAGGGCCTGGACGCCACCGAGGACGAACCCGACGACCACCCCCAGTCCGTAGAGGGGGAGCGCCTCGCCGACCGGGAGGAAATAGGCGGCGGAGGTCACCAGGATCCAGACCACCAGTGAGATCATGATCGCCCCCTTCGCTCCCACTCGTCCCGCGAGGACGCCGAACATGAGAGCGCCGAAGAAGGCGACGAACTGGACGATGAGAAAGGTGATGATGATCTCCTCGGCGCCCAGCTGCAGTGTCTCTTGGGCGTAGGCCCCGGTCACCGTGATGACGGTCTGCACCGCGTCGTTGTAGAAGATGAACGCCACCACGAAGAGCATCAGGTGCTTGAAGCCGAGCAGCTTCCGGCCGGTGGCCACGGTCCGGGAGAACCCGATCCTGGTGAAGGCCAACCACCGGGGCTGGCCCCGGTAGCTCTCGGGCAGGGGGATCGCCGCGGTCTCGTCTGGCAGTCTCCGCAGCGCGAAGGAGGTGAAACCAAGCCACCAGACACCGGCACCCCCGATCCCGATTCGCGCCGCGGTGTCCTCGGAGAGCCCGGTGAGGCTGTCGTCCCCGCTGAGCAGGATCAGGGCCAGCGCCGCCAGCACGTACAGCCCGCCGCCGATGTACCCCAGGGCGAACCCTCTCGAGGAGATTCTGTCGATGGTGTCATCGGTCGAGATGTCGGGCAGGAACCCGTCATAGAAGACATTGGCGGCCACGAACCCGATCTGGGTGACGATGACCATCAGCAAGAAGACGACCACCGAACCGTCGGGGACCAAGGGGAGGGACATGGTCATGAGCGCCCCCACCCAGGCGAAGAAGCGGAGAAAGGGCTTCTTGGCCGAGGCGTAGTCGGCAATCGCCCCGATCACCGGCATGCCCAGGAACAGGATGATCGCCCCGATCGAGATCACCGCAGACCACAGCGTCTGGCCGGAGAAGCCGTTGTAGCCCTCGTCGGGGACGATGACACCCGTGAAGAAGGCCGCGACGATCGCGGCGAAAGTGGTGATGTAGGCCGAGTTGGCCCAGTCGTACATCGCCCAGCCGAAGATGGTGCGTGGGTCGTTCTTGGCGACTTGGGTCACAAAACCGGAAGCTAGACATAACGTTGAGGCGATGCGCCGACATCTCATCCTCGTGCTCGTCGTCGTCACCGCGTGCTCGCCCGATCCGGAGCCGATAGTGTCGACCGCCGCTCCCCCGACCACCGCCTCGACTTCGCCCGCCGCCACGACCACCTCCACGACCGGTGGTCCCACCACCACGACGTCTCCCCCGACGACGACGACTCTGCCTCCTCTGCAGTCACTCGCCTACGAGGAGATGGCCCGTCTGGAGTTTCCGGTTCAGCTGACGCCCCGCAACCCCGCGACGTCCTACCTCGCTACCAAGGACGGCCGGGTCTGGACATTCGATGGGGTGTCCGTCGCTTCAGACCCGGTGCTCGACATCAACGAGCAGGTGCGAAATCAGGGAGAGCAAGGGCTGTTGTCGATCGTCTTCCATCCCGAGCAGGACAACCGTCTCTTCATCCACTACTCGGCCAACGACGGTGACACGGTCGTCGCCGAGTACTCGGTCACAGAAGCCGGTGCGGTGGGACCCGATCCGACACGGGAGTTGCTCCGCCTCGATCAACCGGCCCGAAATCACAACGGGGGGATGCTCCAGTTCGCATCGGACGGCTATCTCTACCTCGGTCTCGGTGACGGGGGTGGGTCCAACGACCGGTTCGGCAATGGCCAGAACACAGACACCCTCCTCGGTGGTCTGGTCAGGTTCGACGTCGACGACCCGGAAGCCGCCCCGGAGCTGTACCAGTACGGGCTCCGCAACCCCTGGCGTTTCTGGATCGAGGGGTCGGTCATCTACGTCGCCGATGTCGGGCAGAACGCCTTCGAGGAGGTCTCGGTCGCCTCCTTGGAGCCGGGTGTCAACTATGGCTGGCCGATCACCGAGGGGCTCCATTGCTTCCGGCCCTCCTCGGGCTGTGACACCTCGGGGCTCACCCCGCCGGTCATCGAGGTGGGCCACGGTGACGCGGGGACCTGCTCGATCACCGGCGGGGTGGTGTACCGGGGCACGGCCATCCCCGAGATCGACGGGCACTTCTTCTACTCGGACTACTGCGGCGGATATCTCCGCAGCTTCCGCTATGAGGACGGGGTAGTCGTCGAGGAGGCCGAATGGACCGATCAGATGGGGGTGGCGGGACGGGTGACCGGGTTCGGAATCGACGGTCAGGGCGAGATGTACCTGACCACCACCGACCGGTTGCTCAAAGTGGTGGCCAACCGCGGGTAGATAGGCTCGATCTCTCAGTGGCGACCATCTTCACCAAGATCATCGATGGGGAGATCCCGGGGACCTTCGTCTGGCGCGACCACGAGTGCGTCGGGTTCATGTCGGTCAACCCGCTGCGGGCCGGGCATACCCTCGTGGTGCCCCGCCAGGAGGTCGACCACTGGCTCGATTGCCCTCCGGCCCTGCGTGACCATCTCATGGAGGTGGCCCAGACCATCGGTCGCGCCATCGACGCGGTCCACGCGCCGCAGAAGGTGGGGCTCATGATCGCCGGGCTCGAAGTCCCCCACCTGCACCTCCATGTCGTCCCCATCGACGGGGTGCGCGACCTCGATTTCGCCAATGCGGCCTCGTCGGTCGATCGTGAGGAGTTGGAGGAGGAGGCGGCCGCGCTAAGGCGCGCCCTCACCGCGATGGGAGCGTCCGGCATGCTCTCCTGAGAGTGAGCTCTCCTCGTATCCCCGGATGGTCCCCTCCAAGTAGGAAACCGCCTCCTCGTAACCATCGGGGACGTGCCGGGTCGTGTAGTGGACCACGCGGGCCACCCAGAGACGGAACACGGCTGCCCGCCACGAATCGTCGTCGAGTCGAAAGCGGGTGAGCAGCTCGCCGAGCACGACCCGCCAGCGTTCGGCATTCATCTCGATGTGCGCTCCGGGCTCGATCCCGAGAGACTCGAGGACCCCGGCTTCACCGGCATCCGGTGGGGAGGCGATGGCGGCACGGGTGGCATCGAGATCGAAGGCGACCGTCGTCTTCAGGTCCTCGGGGACGGGAGCGGGGGGATCGGCGTCGAAGATGGCGTCGCGGGGAGGTCGGCCCCGTCCTCGCAGGGAGGCGACGGCGTCGAGGCACTCGAGGATCATCTCTCTGATGTCGGCCAGGGACCCGTAGAGGGCATGGCGTTTCCCATCGGGCGCGTTGTGCTCGTAGATGCCAAGCCCCAGGGTGGTGGTGGCATGAGTGATCACCGTGTCGATGCCCCAGTCGGAGCGGGCGACGACGAAGGCGTCGTCGGAGAGTGAGCCAACGGCTCCCCCGCCCAACAGGATCTCGCCACCGAGGGGCTGGCCGAGACGGGGCAGGATCGTGCCCGGGAAGAGCAGGGCCAGACCGGGGCGGGTCACCATCCAGGTGATCATGGCGTCTGTGGCCGCCCGGGGGAAACGGTGGCGGACGACGTCATAGCCCCGATCGGCGGCATGCTCGGCCCCGTCGATCCAGCTCCGCTCGAAGTTGGTGATGTCGGCGTCATAGAAGTGGACGCGGTCGAACCCCCGTTCGGCCGCCAGGCGGAGCGCGGTGTTCATCCCGTCTCCCTTGCCCGAGCGGAACGCCCCCAGCCGCTCCTGGGGGAACACCGAGACCGACGTCCCGTTGGCGGCCGCGATCTCCCCGGCAAGCGCGGCCACCCCGGCCATGGCGGCGTCCTCGGCGGCCGCCACCGCCCAAACCTCCCGCACCCGCTCATGACGCGCCGCTGTGCTCAGGTTGGCCGCCATCACCTGGAGGTCCTCGTCCTTGAAGGGGAAGACGACCAGGCTCACGACGTGGGGGCCGAATCTCTGAGACGGGTTGGGCGGAGAACTGTCACTGCAGGGGTCTACTCTCGTCGTCCATGACGACAGGGTCTTCGAACAAGGGCGTCGGGAGAGTCCTCGGCACCCGCGATGCCACCCCGTTGGAGTTCTGGGTCGGGGTGGCCGAGGGTGAGTTTCTCCAGCTGGACGATGTCGTCGCCCTGGAGAGGGTGCTGCCCACCGGGGAGGTGGTGCGCATGTACGGGACGGTGGGCCAGGTGGTCGCCCGCCATGAAGGCGCCCGGTTCGACTCCGACGTGTTCCTCATCGAGGAGGGGATATTGCCCGGTGCGGTCACCGAGGCGGCCCAGGTCACAACGACCAGGTTCGAGCCGGAGGTCTTCGTCCCGCCCCGGCCCGGCCAGATGGTGCGCATCGCCGAGGACGATGAGCGTGACCGGGCACTGTTCTTCGACCGCATGGAGCGCAAGGTACCGGTGGGTCTGGCCCGCAACGGCGAGCCGCTCTGGGTGAACTTCGAGTTCATCAATGGAGAGAGGGGCGCCCACGTCAACATCTCTGGTATCTCGGGGGTCGCAACCAAGACCAGTTACGCCACCTTCCTCCTCCACTCGCTGTTCACCTCCGGTGTGCTGGGAAGCGCTGCGGTGAACACCAAGGCTCTCGTCTTCAACGTCAAGGGCGAGGACCTGATGCATCTCGATCGGGTCAACAATCGGCTCGATGACGACCAGCGCTCCCGATATGTCGGCCTGGGGCTCCCCAGCACCCCATTCGACTCTGTTGGCCTGTTCGCACCCCCCAGGATCGACGATCCACGGGCTACCGCCGACGTTGCCTCCCGGTCCGACGTCACATCTTTCTTCTGGAGCATCCACGAGTTCTGCAGCGAGGACCTGTTGCCCTTCCTCTTCGCCGATGCAGAGGACGATCGTGCCCAGTACACCACCGTGGTCTACAACGTGATGGCCCAACTCCGCGGCGCCGAGCCCACCGAGACCGGGGCGGCGGTCATCGACGGGGTGAAGGTCCGGACCTTCCGCGAGCTGGCCGACCTCATCACCGAGCGGGTTCAGTCCGAGGATCATCGTCACCGGTGGGCCGGCCCCGCCATCGGCACCGGCACCATCAACGCCTTCGTGCGGCGGCTGCAGGCTTCGGTCCGCCACCTGGGCCGTCTCATCCGCTCCGATGTCGCCGACGCCCAAAGACACCGCATCAGCCTCCAGGACCAGGTGAGCGTGGTCGATCTGCACAATCTCAACGACCGGGCAAAGCGGTTCGTGGTGGGGGTGACGCTCAAGCGCGCCTTCGAGGACAAGGAGCGGGCCGGTCAGAGCGAGGAGCTGCTGATGGTCGTCCTCGACGAGCTGAACAAATACGCCCCCCGGGAAGGCTCGAGCCCGATCAAGGAGGTGCTCTTGGACATCGCCGAGAGGGGACGCTCGCTCGGAGTCATCCTCATCGGCGCCCAACAGACCGCATCCGAGGTGGAGCGGCGGATCATCGCCAACAGCTCGATCCGGGTGGTGGGCCGGCTCGACTCCGCGGAGGCCTCCCGGGAGGAGTACGGGTTCTTGCCCGGGCCCCACCGGCAACGGGCCACGATCGTCAAGCCGGGGACGATGATCCTCAACCAGCCCGAGCTGCCGGTGCCCCTGGTTCTCGAGTTTCCCTTCCCTGCCTGGGCGACCAGGGCCTCCGAAGCGGTGCCGCCCACCTCCTACGAGGGCCCGGAGAACCCCTTCGAGGATCTCTAGGGGGCTCCCCGAATCTGTCGTAGGTGCCTCCTACGATCTTCACGAGTGAAGATTCTGCACACATCCGACTGGCATGTCGGCCGCCGCATCAGGGGGCGGGACCGCTCAGAGGAGCACCGGGCCGTGCTCGCCGAGCTCGTCGGGCTGGCCGAGGGTCACTCCGTCGACCTCACCGTGGTGGCCGGGGACGTCTTCGACACGGCCTCACCGGCCCCAACCGCAGAACAGATCGTGTGGCGGGCCCTTCTCGACCTTTCCGAGGTCTCCCCGGTCCTGGTGGTGGCCGGGAACCACGACAACCCGGCCCGTCTCGACGCGGTGGCGCCCCTGCTGCAACGGGTGGGGATCACGGTGGTGGGTGCCCCCCGCTCGCCCGACGACGGGGGCGTGCTCAGCCTCGAGACGCTCGGGGTCGGGGTCGCCCTGCTCCCTTTCGTCTCCCAACGCAGCATCGTCAAGGCCGAGGACATCATGGGCTCGGACCCCGACCAACACGCCGGCATCTACGAGGAGCGGCTGAGGAGGATCATCGGGCAGCTCACCGCGGGGATGAGACCGGACCGCGTCAACCTCTTGGTCGGCCATCTCACCGTCTACGGCGCCCTGGCCGGTGGCGGCGAGCGGACTGCGCACATCTTCGGCTATGCCGTGCCCACCAGCCTCTTCCCGGGCCACCTCTCCTATGTGGCCCTGGGACATCTCCATCGACAACAGAAGATGCCGCACTCCTCCGCGGTGTGGTACTCGGGCTCACCGCTTCAACTCGACTTCGGCGAGGTCACCGACCAGAAGGGCGCCCTTCTGGTCACCGCCGAGCCCGGGCACCCCGCATCGGTCACCGAGCTCCCCCTTCGGTCGGGCCGACGTCTCATGGCTTTGAGCGGCACCCTCGACCAGGTCCTGGCCCGCGCCGGGGAGACCGATGACGCCTATGTGAGGGTGGTCCTCCACGAGGGTGCCCGGGTCGGGTTGGCCGACGAAGTGAGAGCGGCCATCCCCAACGCGGTCGAGGTGGTCCTCGACAACCCGGTCGCAAAGCGACGGCAATCAGAGCCACGGCAGGGTCTCGAGCCGGTGGAGGCGTTTCACCGCTATCTCCAGGACCGGGGGAGCGCCGACCCGAAGGTGGAGAGCCTTTTCGCCGAGCTGCTCGATGAGGCGTTGACCCCGGGCCCGGTCACATGAGGACGGGGCGATGAGACCGGTCAGGATCAGAGCCGAGGGCTTCTCCGCCTACCGTCAGGCGGTGGACGTCGATTTCAGCAGTGTCGACTTCTTCTCGCTCAGCGGCCCCACCGGGTCGGGTAAGTCCAGCCTGGTCGACGCCATGATCTTCGCCCTGTTCGGCCGGGTGCCCCGTCTCGGGGGCAATGCCGTCGCCCCCGCCATCACCGCCGGTGTCGATCGTGCCCGTGTCGCTTTCGACTTCGAGGTGGGCGGCACGGTGTACACCGCGGTCCGGATGGCACAACGAACCAGTTCCGGAGGGGCCACCGTCAAAGAGGCGAGACTTCAGCAAGGCGAGCGGGTGCTGGCCGACGGCGCCGACGACACGACCAGCGCAGTCGAAGACCTTCTCCGGCTTCGTTTCGAGGATTTCACCCGGACGGTGGTGCTTCCCCAGGGCGACTTCGCCCGATTCCTCACCGCCACCAAGTCGGAGCGCCAGGGTCTGTTGCGCACCCTGTTGGGTCTGGATGTCTACTCCACCATCCGGGACCTCGCCAAGACCCGGGCAGCCATCGCCAACGAGCGAACCGACGGGTCGCGTCGCACCCTCGATTCGCTGGAGACGGCCGACGACGAGGTCCTGGCAGAGGCCATGGCGCGTCGCGACGGTCTCACCACTCTGGCCGACACCATCACCGAGGGTGAGAAGGGTCTCGCCGACCTGCTGGTGGCCGTGGCCGATGCCCGGGCGAGTTCGGACCGTCTCGGCGACTCCGTCGCCCGTCTCGGTGCGATCGAGGCGCCTGCAGACCTCGAGGAGCTCGACTCCCTGATCGCAGACGCCCGTTCCCGGGTGCTCGAGGCCGAGGAGGCACAACTGGATGCGGCGGAGCGTCTCGCCGGGGCGGAGACGGAGATGGCGGCCCTGCCCGGTGCAGAGCAGATCTCGTCTTGGAAGAAGTCGTGGGACCGGCTCGCCGAGCTCGACGAGCGTCTCGACGGGATCGGCATCGAGGAGGCGGAGAGCAGCACGGTGGCTGCCCAATCCGCCCTCGACGATGGTCTGGCCCGGCTCGCCCAGTTGAGGACCGAGCTCGAAGACACACGCTCCCGACATGCGGCCCACACTCTTCGCAGCTCACTGGAGACCGGCGGGCGATGCCCGGTGTGTGAACAGCAGGTGGCTGAGGTCCCCTCGGGCGCAGCTCCGAGCGGGCTCGCCGAGATGGAGCAAGAGGGGTCCCGGCACGCGGTCATGGTCGAACGGCTCCGTGGCGAGGCGGAGGAGTCGCGCACCCGGTTGGCTCAGCTCGAGGCGAGCCGTCTCGAGCTGAAGAGCCAGCGTGACACGATCGCCGCTGAGCTCGACGAAACTCCGTCAGGGGACGAGCTCCCCGAGATCGAAGTCGAGTTGCATCGGTTGTCCGGGGAGCTCACCGCGTCCAAAGACGACCTGGCGACGCTGAGCATGGCTGAGAAGCAGGCGCGTTCGGTGCTGGAGGACCTGGCCGAGAGGTCCCGTCAGGGCTCCAGACAGCTCACCTCGGCACAACTGAGAGTGGCGGATCTGGACCCGCCCGTTCCCGAGAGTGACGATGTGGTCGTCCAATGGAAGGAGCTGGTGGCGTGGAAGGAGAGCACCCGGCAACGTCTGGTTGATGACCAGCCCGCCGCCCTGAAGGCGGTCGAGGAGGCGGAGAAGAGCGCCACCGCGGCGCGCCAGGCCCTACTCACCGCGTTGGAGGCGCACGACATCGTGGCCGTCGAGCCCTATGCCGTGCAGGTGGCCACCGCCCTGGAGAGCGCACGGGCCCGGGTCGAGTCCTACGAGAAAGCGGCCGATCAGGCGGTCACATTGAAGAACCTCATCGAGACCGCCTCGGCGGAGGCTGCGGTGGCCACCGCCCTGGCGGGGCATCTCAAGACCAACGGCTTCGAACAGTGGCTGATGGCCGGGGCGCTCACCGATCTGGTTGCCGGGGCCAACGAGTTGTTGGGCCAGCTGTCGGCCGGCGGCTACTCGCTCCACTCCGACGAGTCGGGGAGCTTCTCGATAGTCGATCACCGCAATGCCGATGAGATGCGCTCGGTGTCCACCCTCTCCGGTGGGGAGACGTTCCTCGTCTCCCTCGCATTGGCCCTGTCGCTGGCCGAGACCCTGGCCGCCCAGGGCGGCTCGGTGCTCGACGCGATCATCCTCGATGAGGGCTTCGGCACCCTCGACGACGAGTCACTGGACACGGTCGCCTCGGTGCTGGAGGAGCTCACCGGTCGCGGGCTGATGGTGGGGATCATCACCCATGTCAAGGATCTGGCCGCACGAGCCCCGGTGAGATACGAGGTGCGCCGCGAGCCGGCAGGCTCGGTGGTGAGGCCGGTGCCGTGAGATTCACTGTCGAGGCCTGGGATTCCGATTACGGGGCGCCCACCGAGGCCGAGCTCGAGGATGCCAGCCACAACGTCGATGTCACCGTCGAGACCCGGATCGAGGACTGGCGCCCCTTGTTGCCCGAGTCGGCCCCGGTCGACGACATCCTGTTCGTCGACGGCGTGCGCCGGGTCGATGCCAGCCTATGGATCGATCAGCCACCGGACTTTCCCGGTTTCGCCCTGGCCGCGACCTATGCCGCCGGAGCGGTGCGCTGCAACGGTCTCGCCTCGATCGAGGAGTGTGCGGTCGAGCGGGGGTTGTTCACCTCGGCCCCCGCGGCCGATGTGGAGGCCACCGTCGGCACCTACGAGGTGAAGGCCACCAAGGGCACCACGTCAGAGGAGTTGTGGCTGGGGATACAGCAGCGCATGGGGTCGCTCGAGGCCGCAGTGACCCGGAGAGCGGGTGGGGCGGAGCTGCTGGTCGTCGACGGTCCCTTGTCGCACGCCCGTGACATCGACAACGCCATCGGCTACATCAAGACCCAGAAGGTGCAATACCTGCCCCTCGAGTTGCGCCAGGTGCTGGTGGCCCTCCCCGCCGGTTATCGCACGCCACTCTTCCTGACCACCACCTCGTGGAGCAGGTTCTCGTGGTATCTGCGGCTGGCCAACCACGCAGGGCCCGCCGGCGGGCTGGTGCGATGTGAGATCGATGCCGACATGCCATCGGCCGATGCGGCACGGGTCGCCACCCGGGTCAGCGCCACCCTTCCCCGCTATGCCTCTGCGAGTCACAAGGATCCCCGCGCCCCGCAGAACCTGTACCCGATCGGTGGTCTGGAGCGTGAGCTGCGGCATCGGCTCGGTGACCGGGAGCTGGCGATAAGAGCCCTGCGCCGCGCCGCTGCGCTGGCCGCTTGAGCCCGCTCAGGTCCGACGGGTCTCCCGGCGCGACGCCAGGATCGCCCCGGCGATGACGAGCCCGACACCGACCACCGCCAGCGTGGAAATCACCTCATCACGGAAAGCGACGCCGAGGACGAGGGCGACGACCGGGATCAGGTAGGTCAGGAACGAGGCCCGGGTGGCCCCCACGCTCCCCGTCAGGTTCCCCATCAGGACGAAGGCGAGACCGGTCCCGAGGACACCCACCGCGCTCACCGCGAGCAAGGAGGGCCAGGCGAATGAGGAGTCGGCCATCCCCACGATCCCGAATGGGAGCACCATGATCGTTGCCACCCGCAGGATGCGGGCCATGAGCGGCAACGACCCGTATTTCTGTTGGAGCGGTGGCACCATGTTCAGCGAGACCGCATAGCCCACGGTGGCCAAGATCACCAGGATCACGCCGATGGCGGCGGTGGCATCACCTCCTGCCGAGGGGAGCGCGATGGCCAGGATGCCCGCCAACCCGATGACCAGACCCGCGATCTGGAGCGGCCCCGGCAGTGATCTGAGCAGGACGGTGGCGAGCAGTGCGGTGAAGATCGGCGTCGCCCCATTGAGCATCCCGGCGATGGCGGAGTCGATCCACTGCTGGGCGATGGGGAAGAGGGTGAAGGGGATCGCCACCCAGATGGCGGCGAGGACCACGATGTGGCGCCGATCCTCCCTGTCGATCTTGGTGGCTCGCGCCTTGGGGATCAGCGCGAGGATCGAGGCGCCGAGAACCACCCTCAGCAGGGTGACCACACCCGGGTGGAAGGCATCGAGCCCGATCGCCATGAGCAGGAACGAGGAGCCCCAGATGAGGGCAAGGGAGATGAACAGAGCCCAGTCTCCGAGCGTGAAAGCCTCGCGGTTGGTCCCGTGAGAGGTGTGGAGCAGTCTTGTCGTCGCCATCAGGAATGAGAACACCGGCCCGGCATGTCCGGTTGCACTGTCGAGTCGGGTGTCATCGGTACGTGGTCAACGCCGGTATGGCCGCAGATAGTCCGGGGTTTCAATCCCCTCCCGGAGGTCGGCTGCGGGGACCGGTTCGCCGGCGACGACCTGCAGCGGCACCACCCCGGCCCACACCTCGCTCCCCAGGTCCGCCGGATCGTCCCCCGGGCCGCCGGAGCGCACCTTGGCGGAGACCTCGTCGAGGGCCAGCTCGATGATCGACGTCTGGGCGAGCTCTGCGCCGGTCGATCGCCTGATGTCGGCGAGACGACCCGGTATCAGCCTCTCGATGATCAGATCGAGGACTCCGGTCTTCTCCACATCGTCGAGCAGCCGCCCGGTGCCATGGATGACGACGCTGCGATAGTTCGCCGACGAGTGGAATGCGCTCCTGGCCACCACCAGACTGTCGATGTGGGTCACCGCGACGCTCAACGGCGATCCGGAGCGGACCGCGCGCGCCAACCCCATCGAGGTCGATCCGTGGAGGAGGATGCGATCGCGGTCGCGCGCATAGAGGGTGGGGATCACCACCGGCCTGGCATCGACGACGTAAGCCGCGTGGCACACCAGGCCCTCGTCGAGGATGGAGTAGATGACCTCCCGATTGGAGACGGCCCGCTCCGGCAGCCGACGGATTCGGGTCTTGTCGCTCATCGGGTCTCCGCCTTGGCCTCTCTCGTCATCAGGCTGAGGACCGCCTCCCTCGGGGCGATCTCGCCATCGAGGACGAGACCCACGTGTGTGGCGATCGGCATGTCGACCCCGGTGAGCTCGGCGAGACCGAGGACGCTCTCGGTCGTCTTCACCCCCTCGGCCACCATGCGCATCTCGGACACGATCTCCTCGAGTGTCCTGCCTTGCGCCAACCAGTAGCCGACCCGGTGGTTGCGGCTCTTGTCCGATCCGCAGGTGGCGATCAGGTCGCCCATGCCGGCCAGCCCGGCGAATGTCTCGGGTCTGCCGCCGAGCGCCATCCCGAGCCGGGTCAGCTCGGCGAGCGCCCGGGTGAGCAGGGTGGCCCGGGTGTTGTCCCCGAAGCCGAGCCCATCGGACATGCCCGATGCGATGGCCATCACGTTCTTGAGGGCGCCCCCCAGCTCGCAACCGATCACGTCGTCGTTGGTGTAGACCCGGAAGGCGGGGCCCATGAAGAGACGCTGCAGCTCCTCGACGGCGGTTTGATCGCTCATGGCGATCACCGATGCGGTCGGCTGGCCGGCCACGATCTCCTCCGCCAGATTGGGCCCGGTGAGGACGCCGGAGAGGGCTCGATCACGGTCCGTGGCGACCTCGGCGACGATCTCGGTCATTCGCGCCAGGGTGCCCTGCTCGATTCCCTTGGTCAGCGAGACGATGGGGACGGACTGCCCGAGGGAGCGGGCCACCTCGGTGAAGACCTGTCTGAACCCATGTGAGGGCACTGCCATGACCAGTGCCTCGGCACCGTCCACGGCTTCGTCGAGATCGTGGGTGGCCCGGAGCCCCGGCGGGAGGTGGAAGTCGGGCAGGTACTCGGGGTTGACCCCGCGCTCGTTGATGGCGACCGCCAACTCTTCACGACGGGCCCACAGAGTCACCCTGGTCGTCGCTACCGCCAGCGCGGCCACGGTGGTGCCCCAAGAGCCGGCTCCTATCACGGCGATCCTGTCCATCGACGGCACGCTAATCAGGTAAGGGTCCCTCCTCTCTAACCTCCCGCGCCCCCATGGCACTCTCCATCGGCATCGTGGGTCTGCCCAACGTCGGCAAGTCCACGCTGTTCAACGCACTCACCGACGCCGGGATCCTCGCCGCCAACTACCCATTTGCCACGATCCAGCCCAACACGGGCGTGGTGCCCATCCCCGATCCCAGGGTGGAGACCCTGGGAGCGATGTTCGGGTCGGCCCGTGTGGTCCCCGCTGCGGTCGAGTTCGTCGACATCGCCGGCCTGGTGAAGGGGGCCAGTGAAGGTGAGGGGCTGGGCAATCAGTTTCTCGCCAACATCCGCGAGGTGAGTGCCATCTGCCACGTGGTCCGGGTCTTCGAGTCGGCCAGCGTGGTCCACGTCGACGAACGATTCGAACCGGCCCGTGACATCGAGGTCATCGAGACCGAGCTCGCCATCGCCGACCTCCAGACCATCGACAGCCGTCTTCCCCGGTTGGAGAAGGAGGCGACGGTGCAAAGGGACCTCCAGGCACGTGTCGATACCCTCAGAGAGGTGCGTGAAATGGTGGCCGGTGGAGGCATGGTCGGCCGGCACCCGGCGCTGACGAGGCGTCCCGGCCCATTCGTCGACCTCCACCTGCTCACCGCCAAACCGGTGATCTATGTGTTCAACATGGACGAGTCCGGTCTGGTCGACGAGGGGAGAAGGTCGGCACTGGCCGCGCTGGTCGCCCCGGGGCGGGCGGTGTTCCTCGACGCCCAGGTCGAGGCGGAGTTGACCGAGTTGGACCCCGAGGAGAGACGCGAGATCCTGGCGTCGGTCGGTCAGGACGAGCCGGGGCTCGATGTCGTGGTGCGGGCGGCCTATGAGACCCTGGGGCTGCAGAGCTTTCTCACCGCAAATGAGAAGGAGGCCCGGGCATGGACCATCGAGTCGGGTGCGACGGCAGCGGAGGCGGCCGGGGTGATTCACACCGACTTCCAGCGTGGCTTCATTGCTGCGGAGATAGTCGACTTCGACGAGTTGGTCGCGGCCGGATCGTGGCAGGCGGCGAGGTCGGCGGGCTTGGTGCGGACCGAGGGCAGGGCCTATGTGCTGCGCCCCTCGGATGTAGTGGAGTTCCGGTTCAACATATGACCGATGGCTAGCTTGGGAAGCGTGGTCGTACTCTCTGCCGAGGGCGGCTCGGCGGCGGCCCCGTTGAGCGAGCATGAGGTCCTCGTCTTCCTGGTCCAGCTGGCGTTGCTGGTCGGAGTGGCCCGCATCTTCGGCTGGTTCATGAAAAGCGTCGGACAGCCGCCTGTGATCGGTGAGTTGCTCGCCGGCGTGGTGCTCGGCCCCACGCTGTTCGGCCGGGTGGCCCCGGATGCCTTCGACTGGGTGTTCGGCGAGCCGACCGTGACCTCGGTGGTGTTCGGTATCTCCTGGCTGGGAGTGATCATGCTCCTCGTCGTGATCGGATTCGAGACCGACCTGGGGATCATCGCCAGGTTCCGCAACGCGGCGCTCTCCGTGTCCGCCGGGGCCCTCCTCATCCCCCTGGCGGTGGCATCTAGCCTTGCCTTCTTCGTGCCCTCCTCGTTCGCGGGCGCAGGTCCCGACGGCGGAGGAGTCGATCAGTTCGTCTTCGCCGGGTTCTTCGCCCTGGCGTTCTCGGTATCCGCCCTTCCGGTGGTGGCCAAGATCCTCCAGGACTTGGGTTACCTGCGTCGCAACTTCGGCCAGGTGACGCTGGCCGCGGGGATGACGATGGATGCGGTGGGCTGGCTGGTGCTGGCCGCCCTCTCCGGCATCGCACTCGACGGGTTCCGGCCCGATCGGCTTGCAGTCTCCTTCGGGGTCCTTCTGCTCTTCCTGCTCCTCGTCTTCACCCTGTTCCGCTGGTTCATGGACCGCTTGTTCCGGTACGTGATGGCCCGGGGATCATCGATCACCGCCGCTCTCTCGATCACGATCGTGGCTGCGCTGGTCGGCGGGGCGGTGACCCAGGCACTCAACATCGAGGCGATCCTGGGGGCCTACATCGTCGGGATCTTGGTCGCCGGTCTCCGCCACCAGTTGCCTCAGGTGAGGTCGGTCCTGGAGACGGTCACCGCGTCACTGTTCGCCCCGGTGTTCTTCGCGTTCTCCGGGCTCAGGGTGGACATCGGCCTTCTCGACACGACGACGGTGGTCGTCTGGACCATCGTCCTCATCGTCGCCGCCATCCTCGCCAAGATCGCCGGGACGGTGGTCGGGGGGTTCTTCGCCGGGGTGCGGGGACGGGAGGCGCTGGCGCTCGGATCGGGTCTCTCCGCTCTAGGGGCGATGGGAGTGGTTGTGGCCATCATCGGTCTCAACCTCGGCGTCGTCAGCGAGACCGGCTACACCGTGATGCTGGTGGCCGCGGTGGTGACCTCGGTGGTGGCGCCCCAGCTGTTGAAGCTCGTGGTGCGGGGATGGGACATCCCTCATGAGGAGGCGCGCCGACTCAATGAGGAAGAGGTGAAGGAGTCGAGTGAGATCCTGCGCTCCCGACGCATACTGATCCCCACCCGAGGCGGGTCCAACAGCCGTTATGCGGCGCAATTGGTCAACGCGGTGTTCCCCTCCGCGGAGGTGACGGGCCTGGTGGTCGACCTGGCCAAACCGGGCTTGTTCCGCAGGCTGACCCGCCGAATCGAAGGGGAACCTGGGGATCCTTCCGAGGTCATGGCGCAGCTCCCCGACGCCCGGATCATCAGGCGGCGGGCCCGCGACCCCGCCGCCGCCATCGCACACGAGAGCGCCCTCGGCTACGACCTCGTCGTGCTGGGCGCCACCGAGACCGGGGAGGGCACGTTCAGCAGCGTCATCGACCGGGTTCTGGCGTTGATAGACGTCCCTTCGATCGTGGTACGGATGCCGGAGGGGCACGCCGCCACAGATCGTCTCCCCAGCCGCATCCTGGTCCCGGTGTCGGCCACCCGTTCCACCCGGGCAGCAGAGGAGTTCGCCTACTCGCTGGCCAAGGCCTCCGGGGGCCGCACCTTCGCGCTGCATGTCGTGAACCGACCCGAGGGTCAGGGAGTGCTCAGAGAGGACAAGACGATCGAGTCGAGTCTCGCCGCCGGCCAGGAACTGGTGAGGGTGGCGGCCGAATTCGGGGATCGGCTCGGAGTCTCGGTGGAAACCGGGGTGAGGGTTGCCCCCAACGCCGAGGAGGAGATCGTGGCGTTCGGCAACTCTGGGGCCTTCGACCTCCTGGTGCTCGGAGCGAGCACCAGGTCGCTCACCGATCGGCCCTTCTACGGCCATCGAGTGTCCTTCATGCTCTCCCAGTCGGAGTTACCCGTCGCCGTGGTCAGTTTGCCCCCCACCCGGACGCCGGAGATTCCCAGCCACTGACACTCGGCAAACGCGAAGCCAGGCGGGGAATCAGGTGGGACGTGGGGCTTATCATCGGGAGACAAGTCCATGCCCAACCCCTCAGAGACATTCGCCGACCGTCACATCGGGCCGCGTCCCGCCGACATCGAGAAGATGCTGGCCACCGTGGGCGCCGCTTCGCTCGATGAGCTGGTGCACGAGTCGGTCCCCGACTCCATCCTGGACACCACCCTCGACCTACCGGCGGCGATGTCAGAGACCGCCATCGTCGCCCGGCTCGAGGAGATCGCGGCCAAGAACCAGGTGATCCCCTCCCTGATCGGGCTGGGCTACTACGACACCATCACGCCACCGGTGATCCAGCGGAACGTGTTGGAGAACCCCGCCTGGTACACCGCCTACACCTCGTATCAACCCGAGATATCCCAAGGCCGGCTCGAGGCCTTGCTCAACTTCCAGACCATGGTGGCCGACCTCACCGGTCTCGAGATCGCCAACGCTTCACTCCTCGACGAGCCCACCGCCGCCGCCGAGGCCATGGCCATGGCCCGCCGGTTGTTCGGTGGCGGCCGGCAGGTGTTCGGGGTCGACCCCGACACCCATCCCGCCACCCGGTCGGTCATGGAGACCCGGGCCGCGGCAGCCGGCATCGAGATTCGCGACCTGGACGACTCCATCGAACCCGAGAGCGTTTTCGGGGTGCTGCTCAGCTACCCAGGGTCGTCGGGCAATGTGACGGACCATTCCCAGCTGGTGGCCACCTTCAAACAGGCCGGTGCGATCGTGGCGGTGGCCACCGACCTGCTCGCGTTGACCCTTCTCAAGCCGCCGGGGGAGTGGGGGGCGGACATCGCCGTCGGCTCAGCGCAGCGCTTCGGGGTGCCGCCGGGCTACGGGGGCCCTCACGCCGGGTTCATCGCCACGTTGGAGAGCCATGTCCGCACCATGCCCGGTCGTCTCGTCGGGGTTTCGACCGACAGGCGGGGGCGGTTGGCCTATCGGCTGGCGTTGCAGACGAGAGAGCAGCACATCCGTCGTGAGAAAGCCACGTCCAACGTGTGCACCGCACAGGTCCTGCTGGCGGTGGTCGCCGGGTTCTACGCCTGCTGGCACGGGCCGGAAGGTCTCAAGGCGATAGGGTCGGAGGTCAACCGACTGGCGACGACCATCGCCGATTCTCTGCGAGCCGGCGGGTTCGAGCTGGTCAACGAGACCTGGTTCGACACGATCACCGTGAGGGCTCCGGGCCGGGCGGGCGCCCTGGTCGAAGATGCCCTCGCCGTCGGGATCAACCTTGGCCCGGTCGATCAGGATCACTTCAGGATCGCAGTCGACGAGAAGACCGACGATGCACTCGTGACCCGTCTCGTCGAGGCACTGGGCGCCACGGTGACCCCGGCCAGCGGGCGCACACCTCACCATGCCGCCCGCGAGACCGCCTATCTGACCCATCCGGTCTTCAGCCTCTACCAATCCGAGCACGAGATGCTGCGTTACCTGAGACGGCTGGCCGACCGGGACCTGGCCCTGGACCGAACGATGATCCCTCTCGGCTCATGCACGATGAAGTTGAACGCCACCACGGAGATGATCCCCATCACCTGGCCGGGATTCGCCGGGATCCACCCCTATGCCCCGGTGTCTCAGGCGGCCGGCTACCTGGAGATGATTGGTGAGCTGGGAGACCATCTGGCGACGATCACCGGATATTCCGCGGTGTCGCTGCAGCCCAACGCGGGCTCTCAAGGCGAGCTGGCCGGTCTGCTCGCCATCAAGGCCTATCACCGTTCCAGGGGAGAGACGCAGAGAGACGTCTGTCTCATCCCGGCATCGGCGCACGGCACCAATGCGGCGTCGGCCGTGATGGCCGGCATGCGAGTGGTGGTGGTCGCCACCGACGAGTCTGGTAACGTCGACCTGACCGATCTCGACGAGAAGGCCTCCCAGAACGCCGATCGGCTGGCTGCCCTGATGGTCACCTACCCCTCGACGCACGGTGTCTTCGAGGCCGCCATCACCGTGATCACCGGCACCGTCCATCAGCACGGTGGTCAGGTGTACGTCGACGGCGCCAACCTCAACGCCCTGGTCGGGCTGGCCCGGCCCGCCGACTTCGGCGCCGACGTCGGCCACCTCAACCTCCACAAGACTTTCACGATTCCTCACGGTGGCGGGGGCCCCGGGGTCGGGCCGATCGGGGTCAAGGAGCATCTGGAGCCGTTTCTGCCCAATCACCCACAGCTCGCCGAGGCGGGCCCGTCGACGGGAATAGGGGCCATCTCGGGAGCGCCTTTCGGGTCGGCGGGGATCCTCCCCATCCCCTATGCCTACATCCGTCTGATGGGGGCCGAAGGCCTGAAGCAGGCGACCCGTGTCGCCATTCTCTCCGCCAACTATGTGGCAAGACGTCTCGACCCGTACTTTCCCGTTCTATACACCGGGTCAGGGGGTCGTGTCGCCCATGAGTGCATCCTCGACGTCCGACCGCTCACCAAGGCCACGGGGGTCAGCGCCGAGGACGTCGCCAAGCGGCTGGCCGACTACGGGTTCCATGCCCCCACCCTGGCCTTCCCGGTGGCCAACACTCTGATGGTCGAGCCCACCGAGTCGGAGAGCCTCGAAGAGCTGGATCGTTTCTGTGATGCGATGATCGCCATCCGCGCCGAGGCCGATCGGGTCGGCGACGGGGAGTGGCCACGGGACGACAACCCGCTGTCGAATGCGCCGCACACCGCCGAGGACGTGGTGGCCGAGGACTGGGACCGACCATACGGGCGCGAGCTGGCCGCATTTCCCGCCGATTCGCTGCGAAAAGACAAGTATTGGCCCCCTGTTGGCCGCATCGACGGTGTGGGCGGTGACCGCAATCTGATGTGCTCCTGCCCGCCGCTCGATGCCTACGGGTGACCGCTCTTGACATTTCGAGATCTGGTGGGATCTTTATGCCCGTTACTCCGAGCCTTGCCAGGCAAAAGTCGAGGATTTGTGCGTGAAGTTCAGCGGTGAGATCAAGTTCCCCGATATCGATCATCCCGGGGTTCCCGTCAGTTTCGTGATCGATGGCTCCCAGGTTGAGCTGGTCGTCGAGGACGAGTCGCTCGGCAGATGGTCTCTCTACGATGTCCATGCCCGCCGGCTCATCGCCAGTGCCTTCCTGCTCGATCTCGGTGGGATCGAGGTCACCTTCGTCGCCCACGACCCGATCGACTTCGCCTATCGAGGGGTGGAGCACATGGCCGAGACCTGGGCGACGTTGAAGTCCAAGCGCGTCGGCCCCCGCAATCTCGCCGTCCGCAAGTCACGCAAAGGGACCATCCCATCCCGAGTCGAGGAGCTGCGCGAGGCGATGTCGTCGAACCTCGAGGTGCAGACCTCTGGGCGACCTCTCGCCGGGGAGCACGCGATGCCCGAGCAGAGAGTGACCGGGAGCCAGACGGTACCGGGCGACGATGACAGGGACCGTGCCGAGGCAACCCCGGTCGAGACCGACTCCATCGCCGAGCAGATACGGGCTCTCGACGATGAGAGACGTCGGATCGCCGAGGAACGGGCCGGTCTCGAGGCTGAGCTGGCCGCCGCCTCCGAACGGGAGACAGTCCGTGTCGAGGCCTACCGTCTCGAGATGCAGCGTCTCGAGGCCGAGCGTGCCGAGCTGAGACGTACACTGGCCGCAGGCCAGGAGGCCGCGGCGGAGTCGACGGAGCCGGCAGTGGAGCCGGTCGCCGAGGTGGCGGAGGTGGTCCCCGAGCCGGAGCCGGTCGCCGAGGAGGCGGAGGTGGTCCCCGAACCGGAGCCGGTCGCCGAGGTGGCGGAGGTGGTCCCCGAGCCGGAGCCCGAAGCTGCTCCGGAGCCCGAGCCGACCACCGAGGAGAAGGTCGCGGCCGGCAGCGTGGTCGATCTGAGCGACCTCGAAGAGGCCCCAGCTCCGATCCCCAGTCTCGACACCGACGTCCCGGCCCCCGAGCCCGCCATGGCCGGAGCCGCCAAGGACAGGAGCGGGTTGATGGGGGCGGTCAGGGCGGCGTTCGCCCGGGGCGGGTCCCGCGACCACGACCATCAGTTCGTGGAGGCTCCGGGAGGCATCGGGATCACCAGATATGTCTGTGAGGAGTGCGCCTACGTGTCGATCGCGGTAGGCGACTGACCGCCAGCCCCGACCCATCACAGGGTTCACTGGCGCGTCCCGGTACCCTCGCCCGGTGATCAGTATCAGACCCGTGGTGCTCTCGGGCGGGTCCGGGACCCGGCTCTGGCCCTTGTCGACGCCGGGGCGGCCAAAGCAATTCGTGCCGCTCTTCGGGGACGAGACCCTGTTCGACAGGACCCTGGGGCGTCTCGACGGCTTACCCGGCCTGGTCGACACGATCGTGGTTACCGGTGCCCGTCATCTCGGCCTGGCGCGGCGAGCCATCGCCGCCTCCACGGCCGGGGCCGGCGTGGTCCTGGTGGAGCCTGTCGGACGCAACACCGCGCCGGCGACGATCGCCGCCGCGCTCCTGGCCCACCCCGACGACGTCCTCGTGATCCTTCCCTCCGATCACCTCGTCGCCGACGTCGTGGCGTTCCGGGAGGCGGTGGTCACTGCTGCCGGGCTGGCGACGGCCGGGGCAATGGTCACCTTCGGCATCGCCCCGTCGCGACCCGAGACCGGATACGGGTACATCGAGAAGGGTGAGCCCGGGGCGAGCGGTGCATTCACGGTGGCCAGTTTCAAGGAAAAGCCGGACTTGGCCGAGGCGACCAGACTCGTGTCCGGGGGGCGTCACCTCTGGAACTCGGGGATGTTCGTCGCCCGGGCGGAGACTTTTCTCGATGAGGCCTCGAAGTATTCCCCCGACTTGGTCGAAGGTGTCAGAGAGGCGACCGGGCAGACCGGGCCCGGGATCGTAGAGCTCGGCCCCTCCTTCGCCGATGTGGAGGCGATATCGATCGACTACGCCATCATGGAGAAGACCGACCGCGCCCTGGTTCTCCCCATCGACGTGGGGTGGGACGATGTCGGCTCATATCAGTCTCTGCTCGATGCCAGCGACAAGGATGAAGACGGCAACCACATCGACGGTGAGGTGGTTCTCTCCGAGGTCACCGGCTCGCTGGTCAAGGCGACGTCGCGGGTGGTGGCCGTTGCCGGGTTGAGCGATGTCGTGGTCGTCGAGACCCCCGACGTCGTGCTCGTGGTGCCCCTCGAGAGGTCCCAGGAGGTACGCGACCTGGCGCGGCGGGCCGACCAGGGTTGAGACTGCCCGGCGCGCTCCTCGCCGCGGCGTTGATGCTGACAGCCTGCTCGCTCGGCAATCCGGCCGAGGATGCGACCGGCGAGGAGTTGTACGCCCAGCTCTGCAGAAACTGTCACTCTGCCGATCTCAGCGGCGGGATCGGGCCCGACATCGGCCCCGGCTCGCCTTCTCAGAACGAACCGGATGAGTTCCTCGAGTTCACCATCATCAACGGCCGGGGCCGCATGCCCTCGTTCTCGTCGTCACTCGACGAGACCCAACTCGAGCGTCTCGTCGGCTACATACGAGAGGTCCAGGGCGGGTGAGAGAGGCCCTGGAGGCACTGGAATTGTATCCGGTCCGGATCCCGATGCGGCAGCGGTTCAGACGGGTCGACCATCGAGAGGCCGTGCTCGTCAAAGGGCCGCGGGGATGGGGAGAGTTCTCCCCCTTTCCCGACTACCCCCCGGAAGTCACCACGAGGTGGCTGGCCGCCGCCCTCGAGCTGGCCTGTGGCGACCTTCCCGACCCGGTGCGAACCGAGATCCCGGTGAATGTGACCATTCCCGCCACCGACCCCGAGACTGCGGCGGCGCTCACCGAGGAGTCGGGCGCCTCCACCGCCAAGGTGAAGATCGGGGACCCTGGTGACTCCGAGAGTGACGATTATCAGCGGGTCCGGGCGGTGCGTGACGCGTTGGGGCCGAATGGGATGCTCCGGGTCGACGTGAATGCGTCATGGGACCTCGAAACCGCGGTGCGGCGCATCGGTCGTCTCGCCCAATTCGACCTGCAATACGTCGAACAGCCAGTGGCCACCGTGGCAGAGATGAGGGAGCTGAGGTCCCGGGTGCAGGTCCCGATCGCCGCCGACGAACTGGTCCGTCAGAACCCCCACCCGCTTCGGGTGATCGAGGAGGGCGCGGCAGACATCCTGATCCTCAAGGTCCAGCCGATGGGTGGGATCTCCCGGGTGCTCGACCTGGCCGACCGGTCGTCGGTCCCGGTGGTGATCTCATCGGCGTTGGAGACCTCGATCGGGATGTACGGCGGTCTGCTCGCCGCCTCGCTGCTCCGCGACCTCCCCTATGCATGCGGCCTCGGCACCGTGGCGCTCATCGGCGGAGATCCCACCCTTCGGCCATTGATCCCGGCGGGGGGCCTCCTCGAGGTTCGAAGACCCGAGCCCGACCCGGCCCTGCTCGAGCGTTGGAGACCCGATCGTGATCGCGGCGCAGAGATGCTGCGCCGGCTTCGAGCCGCGGCCCAGGTGCTCACATGAGCCACCCCAACCCCAGCACCGCGTTGGCCCGGGTGGTGGTCGACGAGCTGGCCGCCCGCGGGGTCGAGCTGGTCGTGATCTCGCCGGGGTCGAGATCCGCCGCCCTGGCCATCGCGGCCACCGAGCATCCCCAGCTGGCGACACGGGTCTTCATCGACGAGCGCTCGGCCGCATTCCACGCCCTGGGGGCGGCTCGCGCCTCGCAGCGCCCGGCGGCAGTGGTGTCGACATCGGGCACCGCGGTGGCGAATCTCCTCCCGGCGGTGGTCGAAGCCGACATGTCGTGTGTCCCCCTGGTGGTCGTCTCCGCCGACCGGCCGACCGAACTGCGGGGGGTCGGGGCGAATCAGACCATCGATCAGGTCGGTCTGTTCGGTTCCAAGGTGAGGGCATTCGTCGACATCCCCGCGCCGGGCCCGGCCAACGACGCCAACACCGCGTGGCGCGGCCTGGTCGCCGACTCGATCGTGGCGGCCACCGGCCCCACTCCCGGCCCGGTGCACCTCAACGTCGGTTTTCGCGAGCCGACGGTCCCGGTCTCCGATGACGGGAGGACAACCTCGATCCCCTACCGGTTTGCCACTCCGAGGGTGACCCGGGACGTCGCGATGGCACCGGCCAACCGGCCGCTGGCGGTCCCTCGCCTGGAGCCCCGACAGGGGCTCGTCATCGCCGGTGACGGTGAGTACAGCCGCGATGCGCTGGCCGACCGCGCCGCCGAGCTGGGTTGGCCGGTGCTGGCAACGGCCATGTCGGGGATGAGGGGAGGGCGGGTGATCACGACGTATCACCACCTGTTGGGCGATGGCGTCCCCCCCGAGCTCGTCCCCGAGACGGTGGTGGCGGTCGGCGCCATCGGGCCCAGCCCGCGGCTCGAAGACCTGGTGGCGACGGCCCGCACCCGGCTCAGGGTCGACCGGTGGGGCAGGACCATCGACCCGAGACGCAATGCCTCCCACCTCGTCGCCGGGGACGTAATCGAGTTGCTCGGCAGGGTCGACGGCGAGGCTCCACCGGAATGGGAGGCGGCCTGGATGGACGCCGAGGGGGACCGGCGGGCGGAGCTGGACGCTCATCTCGGCAGTCTGGAGCAAATGTCGGGGCCGGGCATCGCCGCGGTGTTGAACGTTGTCGATTGGAATGCCCTGGTAGTGGCGTCCTCGCTGCCCATTCGGGACGTCGATGCCCATCTGAGGAGATCGGGAGCGATCTATGCAAACCGGGGAGCCTCGGGGATCGACGGCTTCGTCTCCACGGCCCTCGGCGTCGCCTCGGTGCAGCCGAGGACCCTGGCCTTCACCGGCGACCTCTCCTTGCTCCACGACTCCAACGGGTTTCTCCACGACGGGGAGATCGATCTGACCATCGTCGTCATGGACAACGAGGGTGGCGGTCTGTTCGACTCCCTTCCCCAAGCGGTGCACGCACCGGACTACGAGCGGCTGTTCGTCACCCCCCCGCTACGGGACCTGGCGGCATTGGCCGGATTCCACCATCTCCGTCATCATCGGGCCGACGATCTGGTGGCGCTGAGAGGGCTGGCCGACGCGGCCCTGGCACGCAACGGCATCGACCTGGTCGTCGCCAGGGTGGAACGCAGCTATGACCTGGGGGCCCGGGCTCAGCTCGACCGTTGACCGAGGGCGGCCAGCATCGGCGCCAGCTTCAGCTCGGTCTCGGCGAGCTCGGTCGCCTCCTCCGAGCCTTCCACCAGGCCACCCCCGGCGAACAGGGTCATGCGGTTCCCGTCGATCTGCCCGCAACGCAGGGCCAGGGCGAACACCCCGTCTCCGCTAGCGTCCATCCATCCCACGGGACCGGCATATCTCCCCCGTGACCTGGGCTCGATCTCCCGTATCAGGTCCATCGCCGCCTTGGTCGGGGTGCCCGCGACCGCCGCGGTCGGGTGGAGCTCGGCGAGGATCTCGGCCACGGTGGTACCGGGGCGGGCAGGGCCTTCGATCCAGGTGCCGGCGTGGGACATGGCGCCGTGTCGGACCACTACCCGCTGGGTCCTGTCGATTCCGGAGAGATGACGGCGAAGCACCTTCCTCACCGATTCGGCTGCATGCCGATGCTCCTCGGAGATCTTCACCGTCTCCAGGTCCTCGGGATCCGTCGCCGTCCCGGCGAGGGTCAGCGTGCGGACCCTCCCCTCCCTGAGGCTGACCAGCAACTCGGGGCTCGCCCCCACCAGTCCCTCGACCGAGAACAGGTAACAGTCGGGGTTCTTCGCCGCCAACCGGGCGACGAGCTGGTCGGCCCCCAGGCCCTCGGGTAGGTCGACGACGACTTGTCGGGCGAGGACCACCTTGGCCAGGCCCTCGGTGCCGATGGCTCTCATCGCGGAGGTGAACCCACGTCTCCACGCCGCGGTCCCGTCGTCGACGGTGCCGACCGGCGACCCCGGCGCGATGGTCGCCAGGTCGTCGCCCAGGGTGGTGGAGCGGGGGATGACGACGACCGAGCCCGGCTCGGTCTCGTCGAATGTGAAGGAAGCGAAGCCGATCGGTTTCCCCGACGAGCGCACCGCCTCGAGAGCCGACCGATAGCGGTCCGGGCCGGAACCCGGGTCGAGAGTGGTGTGCGGGCCATGACCGAAGAGGGCACCTTCCTCGTCGATCCAGATCGGGGTCATGGCGCAAAGGGTATGACTTCGGCCTCGATCGCGGCGAGCGACCGGGCGAGACGGGAGAACTCGATGGTGTCACCGGAGGCGGCCAACTGGAGCCGGCCCTCACCCGAGGTGTCGGGGGCCACCCGCGCCGTCTGCGCCGCTACCGCCACCGCCGGGTCGATCACCTCCAGCCCGGAGACCGACTCGATCACCGGCTTGAGGAAGGAGAAGTGGGTGCAGGCGAGGACGATCACGTCGGCCCCCGCCCCAACCACCGGCTCCACCACCTTCCTCACCACTCGATCGGCTTGGCCGCCGGACACGATGCCTTCCTCGACCAGCTGCACCCACTCGGGGCAGGCTCGGGTGAGCACCTCGACACCATCGGCGAAGCGGGTGAGCACCGATTCGAAGAGACGGCCCTGAAAGGTGGCCGCGGTGGCGAACACGGCCACCGTGCGCGACCGGGTGAGGCCGGCCGCGGGCTTCACCGCCGGCTCCATACCCACGATCGGGATGCCGGGATGGGTGGCCCGCAAGGAGTCGAGGGCGGCTGCCGACGCGGTGTTGCAAGCCACCACCAGACACGTCGCCCCTCGGTCGATCAGCCACCCCGCCACCTCTCTCGAGATGGCCTCGACCTCGGTCAACGTCCTGGTTCCGTAGGGCGCCCGGACGCGGTCGGCGACATAGAAGAGATCTGCGTCAGGCATCAGGTCTCGCACTTCCATGAGCACCGAGAGGCCACCGACCCCGGAGTCGAACATCCCGATCAATGTGTACCGTCTCCCGGGTCTCGCTGGAGGTTGGAGTTGCAGGTAGAAGATTCGGTCGCGCTGGTCACCGGCGGTGTCTCGGGGTTGGGGCTGGGGGCGGCCGGCCGCATCGTGGCGATGGGCGGGCAGATCGTGATGATGGACATCAACGAGGAGATGGGCAAGACGGCCCAGGCCGAGCTGGGGGATCGGTCACGGTTCATCGTATGTGACGTCACGGTGCCCGAGGAGGTCACGGCCGCGGTCGATGCCGCCGCGGAGACCTTCGATGGCATCGACATCTTGGTCAACGCCGCGGGTGTCGCTCCCGCCCAGCGAGTGCTCTCCAGGGACGGCACCATGTTCGATCTAGACCTGTTTCGCTTCACGATCGGGGTCAACCTCATCGGCATGTTCGACGTGATCCGCAACACGGCCCGGGTCATGGCGGCCAACACGCCAAACGAGGGTGGTGAACGCGGCGTCGTGATCAACGTCGCCTCGATCGCCGCGTTCGAGGGCCAGGTGGGCCAGGCCGCCTACTCGGCGTCGAAAGGGGGTGTGGTGGCAATGACCTTGCCGCTGGCCCGTGACTTGGCGAGCAGTGGCATCCGGGTCAACACCGTGGCCCCCGGGATCATGGACACTCCTCTGCTCGCCGACGCCCCCCAGGAGCTGCGTGACTCGCTGGCGAAGCTCCATGTCTTCCCGCAGCGTCTCGGCACGCCTGAGGACTTCGCTCACCTGGTTACCTCGATCGTCGAGAACCCGCTGCTCAACGGGGAGGTGATCCGTCTCGACGCCGCCACCCGGATGCCTCCCAGATGACCACCGGCTAATGGCCCGCCGCGCCCTCGTCGAAGTGTTCCAGGCTCTCAGGGTTCTCCAGACTGGTGAGGTCGCCCGGGTCATTCCCGAGCACGAGGGCCTTGACCACCCGACGCATGATCTTCTGTGACCGGGTCCGGGGCAGGTCGGCGACCCAACTGACGCTGCGGGGGCGGAATGCCCTTCCCAGCCCGGACTCGCAGGCATCGACCACCCGGCGGGTGAGGGTGTCGTCGGGGACCACCCCCGGAGCCGGGACGAGGAAGAGTGCTATCGACTCGCCCTTGACCTCATCGGGTACTCCGATCGCGGCTGCCATCACCACCTCGTCGAGGGCGACGGCCACCGACTCCACCTCGGCGGGCCCGATCCGCTTTCCGGCGATGTTGAGGGTGTCGTCCGATCTGCCATGCAGATACCAAAAGCCGTCCTCATCCACCGACGCCCAATCACCGTGGACCCAGGTGTTCTCGAAACGGGACCAGTAGGTGGCGATGTACCGCTCGGGCTCACCCCAAAAGCCCCGGGTCATCCCCGGCCAGGACCCACGAACCACCAACTCGCCCACCTCGCCTCGCAAGGGGCTGCCCTGGTCGTCGTACACGTCTGCGTCCATGCCGAGGGCGGGTTTTCCCAAAGAGGTCGGCTTGATCCCCTGGAGGATGTTGGTGGAGAGGATGCACGCTCCCACCTCGGTGCCGCCGGAGATGTTCATGATCGGCCTGGTCCCCTCGCCCACCTCACCGAACAGCCACCACCAGGGCTCGGGGTTCCAGGGCTCGCCGGTCGAGCCGAACATGCGGAGGGCCGAGAGGTCGTGCTTTCTCGCCTCGGCGGCACCGTGGGGCTGCAGGGCGCGCACCAGGGTGGGGGAGAGCCCGAGGATGCTCAGCCCCAGCTCCGAGGTCACCTTCCAGATCCGGTCCGGGCCGGGGTAGTTGGGGGCACCGTCGTAGGTGGCGATGGCGGCGCCGTTGGCCAGCCCCGCGATCACCATCCACGGCCCCATGATCCAGCCCATGTCGGTAGCCCACATCACGACGTCATCGCGCTTGATGTCGAACTGGAACGCACCCTCCTGAGCCAGCTTCACGGTGAGCCCGCCGTGGACGTGGACCGCGCCCTTCGGTCTCCCCGTGGTGCCCGAGGTGTAGGCGATGAGGACTGGGTCCTCCGCCCATGTCATCGATGCCGGGGCCCGGAGAGCGCCCGGTACCACCTCGTGCCACCAGACATCGCGGTCCCCGGTCATGGGGGTCTCCGACCGCTCGGTGTAGTCCACCACCATCACCGCCTCGATCCCGCCCGCGCCGTCGATGGCCGCGTCGGCGGTCTCCTTCATCGCCACCAGGTTTCCTCGCCTCTCGAATCCGTTGGCGCAGATCATCAGCTTTGGCCGGGGGTCTTCGAGCCGGGAGGACACCGCCTCGGCGCCATAGCCGGAGAAGACGGGGATGAAGATCGCCCCGACCCGGGCCACGGCCAGCAGTGACACCACGGCGTCTGCCGACATCGGCAGGTAGACCGCCACCGCGTCGCCCTTCCCCACACCGAGGGCGATGATGGCCCCGGCAACCCTTTCCACCTGGTCGAGCAGCTGGCCAAAGCTCAGCTCGATGGTCTCCCCGGTCTCCTTCTGCGAGCGGAGCGCCAGCCGGTCCGGATCCTCGGCAGCCCATCGATCGACACAGGCCACTGACAGGTTGAAGCCCGAGCCGATGAACCAGGTCGCCCACGGATGGCCCCGGGATGTGTCGCGGACCGCATTCCATGGCGGATCGAAAGGGAGCCCGAGGAAGTCCACCACAGCCGACCAGAACCACTCGGGCTCGGTCGAGGAGCGTCCCGACAACTCTTCGAAGGTGGCGATCTCGTGGGCGCGCATGAAGCGGGCGGTGTTGGTCGCCTCGGCGGTCCTGGGGTCGGGGGACCACGCTATCTCAAGGTTCTCCATCGTCCTCCTGGTCGGGGGCGAGGCTATCGGGAATGCCATCGATCCGCCTGCACCCTTTCCTACCCTTCCCAGCCATGACCGATCCGGCCCAGCCCAGCGATCAGCGGGTCTTCGTTCGCCGGACGCTGACGGTCATGCTGGTGCTGATCGCCGGGGCCGCATTCCTCTGGCTCATGTTCGAGTTGAGGGGCATCCTCGTCATGATCTTCGTATCGCTCTTCGTCGCGGTCGCCTTCGAGCCGCCGGTTCACTTCCTGGAGAAGAAGGGATGGCGTCGGGGGGTGGCCACCGGGGTCGTCTTCCTGGCGGGGCTCCTCCTCTCTTTGGGGTTCGTCGCCGCCCTGGCGCCGCTGTTCGTCAGCCAGATCGAGGAGCTGATCCAGTCGATCCCCGGTCTTGTCGAGTCGTTGATCACGTTTCTTCGCGACACCTTTGGCTTCGAGCTCGCCGACGTCGATCCGCGGAGCCTCGGTGAAGACTTGCTCAACGCGGTACAGGGGGTAAGCACGACCCTGGTCGGAGGGGTCATCGGTCTGACCGCCTCGGTGTTCGGGTTTCTCCTCTTCGCCACCACCGTGGCCCTGTTTTCCTTCTACATGCTCGCCGAGCTGCCCCAGCTGCAGAGAACGGTGCTCTCGTTCATGAACGAGAAGAGACAGCGCCGTGCCCTCCGCATCTGGGACGTTGCCGTGGAGAAGATGGGTGGCTACATCTACTCGAGACTCATCCTCGCCGTGGTCTCAGCGGCGATCGCCACCGCCTTCCTCGGCCTCCTCGACGTCCCCTTCGCCCTCCCGCTCGGCATCTGGGTGGGCACCCTGAGCCAGTTCGTGCCGGTGGTCGGCACCTATCTGGCATCCGTCCTCCCGGCACTGGTGGCGCTCACCTTCAACGACCTGGCCACCGCGATATGGGTGGTGGTCTTCTTCATCGCCTACCAACAGCTGGAGAACTACCTCATCTCCCCCCGGATCACCAAGCGCACCATGGAGATCCACCCCGCGGTCTCCGTCGCCGCCATCTTGATCGGGGCCACCCTGATGGGGGGTCTCGGGGTCATCCTGGCGCTGCCCATGGCCGGGATAATCCAGGCCATCATCAGTGAGTCGAGGAAGTCCTACGACGTGATCCTCGATAATGAGGAGCGGGTGTCGGAGAGCTGACAATTCGCCGCCCAACACTAGGCATAGCCCGGTATCAGCCTCTATTGTTCGATTTGTGTCCCATGGGGGGCACAGTTACCCCAAGTTCGGAGGAAACTAAGTGAAAGTAACAAGGCCCTTTGGGCTGCGGTTGCTAGCTCTCCTCGCCGTATTCGCCATGGTCGTGGCCGCCTGCACCTCTGAAGGTGGAGATGAGACCACGACGACCGCGGACGACGGCGGTGAAGCGACAACCACCACCGAAGGTGACGACGGCGGCGGCGGAGGTGAGCCCGTAGCGGGCGGATCCTTCCGCATCGGCATGATCGCCAACATCACCACCGACAACTGGTTCGCCTCACTCGACACCGAGAGCGCGTCGCAGAACCAGGCATACCTGACCAACTCCAAGATGGCGCTCTACGACCTGACACTTCCCGGATTCGTCCACGTGCCAGAGATCGCCGCCACCGAGGTGCCGGTCGAGCCGGTTCAGGAAGGCGATGTATGGGTTGTCGAACAGCCCATCCGCGACGACCTGACCTGGTCCGATGGCGAGCCGATCACGGCGAATGACCTCGCGTTCTACTTCGACGTGGTGAAGGAGTTCAATCTGGGCTCCAACCACGCATCGAGCTTCGGCCCGACCGTCCTCAGCGTCACGGCCCCCGACGACCACACCGTCAGGGTCGAGTTCTCCGAGGCACCCGGGCTGAACGTGTGGAACAACGGTGTCGGCTTCGCCTCGTTCGTGCCCAGCCATTTCTGGCAGGAGCACGTCGATGCGGCCCGCGCCGCGGCCGAGTCGGTCACAGCCGGGGTCACCCCGGAGG